>JAEIGA010001620.1_pt1 | contig 35282 bp, 54 predicted proteins | sample 9270691 | NCBI WGS metagenome assembly JAEIGA01 (sample SAMN17057246, study PRJNA624740) | gut metagenome | biome: biome; isolation source: fecal sample | host: Bos grunniens | place: China: Xizang | collected 2019
CTGTGCATTAACTATTTGATTGCTTGGTGGATTGCTAACAGCTATCCAGATAAGGCAGTAGGCGTTGGCAATGCTGGCGCGATGCCTTTGAAAAGCAAGCGTATTGATACAGTACAGCTTGTTTATAAGGATAGTGTTAGACAGAGTGGAAGCGGTGTGTTAGATTTGCTAACAACGAATGAGTTTGGATTACAAGCTATGGCAATGATACAGACTGCTCCAGAAATGTATCTGGTGTACTGAGGTCGTAAGGATGGGTGTCTATGGTAACTTCTTATCGGCGTTTCCGGAACTTACGCGGAAGATACAGGTGTGGACTAAGCAAGATAAAAGTGACATTCGCACTATTGCGGGAGTATACTTGCCCACGAAAGGAGATAAACTCAAAAGATGGCAGTACTCCAAAGCCCAAGGATTGGGACGTGCGGGTGGTAGTGCTATTGACTATAGTGATGATGATATACTTTATGTTGATAGCCGGTGGTGCGATAGAATTGCTGTTGGCGATTATCTAGGCGACCCAGATGGCAAAGATATACATAGAGTAATGGGCGAAAGAGATTTTGCTCATGCAGGCGGCTTTAAGGTCTTTGCTACAGAAAGACTTACGGGCGCTACAGTGGAAGATACTGAGGAGTTGAAGATAAAGGATGCTGACTTCTGAAACATTGAGACAGGCTATTATCGAAATCCTCGGCATCCCCGAGAAATACATAGTCCCGCTTGACGAAGGCTGGTATGTACCTACTTATGACCCAGAGGACAAAGTGGGTACTTGGGTCGGGTATCGTATCCTGACTAAAAGGCAGATAAGTAGGGCTATCAGACAGGATAAAGTATTTGCTAAGAGCTTGAGAGTGAAGTTTCGACTTGCTTTCATTGGCCCGCAGGCAGAAGAACTTGCTGACAGCACTTTACTATGGGACGATAGAAAGGATGTCACTAAGGCGTTTGAGAAGTGCGACTTTCAGTTGAACTATAACAAACGCTTACAATTCAGTTACCCTGTTGCTAACGGAGGTCTGAATGATAATCTTTGTTGGTGCGTAGACTTTGAAGCACAAGGATTCTACGCTCAAGAAGCTAATTGGCCCAAGTGGGAACTTAAAGAGGTCTCCTTGGGTGGCAATATAATAACAGGAGGCCTTTGATGGATACAAACAATTACATCGGGTCATTCGCGCAAGAAAATGTTACCTTCCAAACTGCTGTTGTAACAAGCAGTAGTTATGGTGATAACTTTAAGCGTGTAATGATATTCACCGAAAAGTCACTCATCACAGATACCGACTATCTGCTTCCGGTGGATGGTAGCGATACTGTGAAAGCGGCAACAGTCACGGTAGACGATTACGCTAGTGTTGCCACCGGCATCTTACAGTCTTGGCTCACAGATTTGTTTGCTAACGGCGAAACAGAAGATGTGTACTTGGTAATCAATGGAGATGATACGCTCACGGCTGAGTTGCAGGAAGAGGCTTACGAGTTGCTGAAAGCACACGCATACTTCAAGACCGTATGTGTTCCCGACACAACAACTGACCCGCAGACGCCCGACTTGGCAGCATTGGACGCTTCTCGTTTCAACACACTTGCTTCTGCTCTTGCACAGCTTTGTGTCGTAGACAAAGAAGTCCTTTCAAGCCCTGTCCTTGCTCCTATTTCTACCGCCCTCGCCGCAAACTATGCCGACGACCCGCGTTACATCGCTCTCAAGGATAAGTTCGTATTTATGAGCTATCACCAGGACGCAACACGTAATGCGGCTTTGTATGCTTTGGGTCTGGCTCTGAGCATAAACAACACAAGCGGTACGCCGGTTGGCAACTCATTCGACATGGTGAAGTCTAACGGCATCACTTCAAATGGCTTGAAAAAAGTTGTCAGAAGTACGCTTAATGCGGCGTACATTCAGACTTGGAAAGCGATTGGCGATAACAGTTCAAATGTCGCCGCTGAAAGTGACCGGGACCTGATGGGCAACTACATGGAAGTTCTGTGGTTGAAGGCAAGAATTGCTTATATGGTTAAGGTGGAAGTTGCTGTGCTTATGACTACGGTAAACTTCTACAAGAATGACAGCAATTATCGTAAGATACTTGATATTTTGTCAAGCAATCTGAGCGCTTTCTCTGGTCGTCTCAGCAATATTCTTGTTACCGCACCAACCTTTGACAACTTGCCTTCTTCTGCAAGTGACAGACTTGTTATTGACAATGCATGGCAGGCTACTTATGTAGACCATACACGGCAGGTAGACATCAGTGGCACATTGTATGTAGGGGAGGAGTAAAATATGGCACAGCAACCGATAATTCAAGGCATTGAAGCCGTTGGTAGTGTATCTATCACATATAAGTATAATAAAGATTCCATGCCTATTCCTCAAGTAATACAACTAATGAAAGAGGGCGGCTCGGCCACGGAAACTTCAATCAATATGAGTAGTGCGGTAGAGTGTACTGGTTTCCGTCTGGACAGTACATTCCTTGACGCTAATCCGCAGATTGCTTCATCTTTCATGATTTCGATATTGGGTGGTGGCGCTGTTGCGCTTACGAACAATAACAGAAGTGGTACTCTCACTATCAACACCACTCGTGTATCTCTGCCTACAGATGGCGGTAAAGTACCTGTAGTAGGCGGTACGCTGAATACAAGTGGTAAGTATTCTACAGGTATAGTCACTTGGGGCGGGGGCTCTCAGGACTGCTATGACCTGACTTTCTTGTTACAGTGTCAGCAGGCACAGACAGGTGGCGATAGCGTTGGTTCAACTATCACTGTTACTTTTGAGATGGGCGGTCGTTCGGCTGTCTTCCAGTTCCTGGGCTGTACTGTTGCTTCGATTAAGCCTTTGGCTCTGTCGGGCAATGACGCTGTGGACTATGCGGCTCAGATTAACTATCTGAACTGGACTGTAAGTTACGGTGGTTCTGCGGCAGTAACTTTAAGTAGCTCTACTACTAGTAGCTCTTCGGGTAGCAACGGTTAATATCATCTATAAGGAGGCAAGAATATGGATGGTAAAGGTTTTGCGTCTATTTTGGACGAATTTACGATGGGTCAGCTTTGGCTGAATGATGTTGAAGTAGAGGTAGAAGGGGGCCCGAATGAACTTGACCCTCTCATGCTTCTGCGTGCCTATGAGAAGAAAGAGGACATGGACACACAGTTGAGCCTGGCTCAGGCCGTTGTGCTTAACAAGCATGTCGTGTTCTCACGGAAGGGTACTGAGGTGCTGAGCTTTGTGTATACGGGCGGCAACTTCAGCAACTGCTTCTTAAAGGCACCTTATTTGCTGAACATTCTTTTGCGCTATGCAATCGGTGTAATGCTAAAAAAATTGACGCCGCCTTCCGACGACTCCGGGAACGAAGAGCGGCAGTAGGTAAAAAAGAAAAACATCGCTTAACAAAAGAGGAACAGGCGAAGATGGTCATGGAGCAGTCAAAAAGTATGGCTGCTCAAGGCGACATTCGCGGAATGTTGTCACTGCTGTTAAGCGGTGTCAATCTTACGGAAGAAGAATTTATTGAGAAAAGCATAGGCAATCTACGCTTTTTATATTATCTGTTCCTCGACAAACTTCACACACGCCCTCGTGATATGGAAGATTTGATTGACGGTTTGCTGTATCTGGACAGCGTAAGTTATGTTTCGGAACAGGAGATTGCGAGACAGCGGAGGGTCAATCAATCTAAATGAGCTGGCTTATAACAGAGTGGGCTAAAAATCTATTACAGAATAAAGGTCTCGTCAGAAAAGTTAAAGCTTCGCAAATACCAGAGTACCAGAAAGCCGGTTTCGCAATCATCAATGATGAAAGTGAAATAGGTTTTAATGGTTCTCGTTACTTTGCTATGGCTCCTTCTAAGACTGTCAAACAATTGGCAGGAGAAGGCAAACGCAAAAAAGAGAATTCCTTTTCTACTCCTCGACCAGGTTTTCAACAAGCAGATATTGTTGCATATCATAAGTATCTAGAGCAATATGCTTCATATCGCCGCCATGCTAAATCTTATAACATGGTACCGCTTGATTACTCTGACTGGTTTGAGAGGGAGATAGACAATGATATACTAAAAGAGAAAATAAAGAAAGAACATCATGCTAGAATACGAGAATTAAGCAAACGATTCGCTAATCCCGAAGGTTATCTTAGAGATTTAGCTATTCTCACTGAGCAGTATTTCGACCACATTCCTCAAGGACGCTTAGACGCACTTAATAGGCGCTATGATAAACATGCGGCTCAAGTTAGAGCAACTTATGCACAGGGTACTTCTAAGGGATTTGAAATCCAAAATCAATCCTTTTCTTCTCTACCGGAAAGCCCGGAACATCCCGACTTTGTTTCTCTCGACATTGAGACTACTGGTCTCAAACAAACAGATAGTACCACAGGTGTCGCCGCAGTTCGTTACAGATGGAATCCCTATGAAGGGAGATATGTAATCAGTAATGTATTCAATCGCTTTTATTTTGCTAAGGGTGGCGATAGAGAATATTTGTACAATGCAGAAGGCATCCGCATTAGCAAATACGATAAAGCGAGAGTTAAGGAGTTAAGAACCGGGCAAAGCATTAAGTATGGTAAGTACTGGGATGAAAGCCAACAGGAAGCCTTACTTAGTTTCATTGGCAATAGTAAGATTATCGGTCACAATGTAATGGGTTTCGACTTACCTCATTTGTTTGGTGCCCAGTTGTACGATACTGTTGCTTCTAAGTTTAAGGGTGGTGTTATTGATACTCTTATGTTAGCAGAAGCATATAGAGGTGCCGGCAAAGAAAGAAATACTTTGGACAGATTGTTCAAAGAAACCTTTGGAATAACAATGGAGCAAGCCGGCTTACCTCATCATGACGCTCTTGCTGACGTAAAGGCAACTGCATTGCTTGTACAAGCTTGGGCGGGAAGTAAAGGAAAGTCTAGGCTTAATATAACAAGTAGATGGGCTTTGAGTAACAACGTTGTTAATACGCGACCCTTTGAAAGCCAACTTGAAAATGAGCTAAGTGAGATTGAGGTTGCCGGGAGGGATAGGATAATGGCTAGTGAAGATTTTGATTTTAAGGACGCTCTTAACTGGTATCTTGGTACACAAGGTGAAATGGATGTAATGAATAAAGAAGCCCTTAATAATGAAGAGGCTCTTAATTATATGTCCTCTATTAAACCTCTTATGGAGTTCATGACTTCTTTAGCTGTAGCTAAAGGAGGTGGTGCAGAAGGCTGGCTTAGAGAGCCGGGACCCAATACAGCTCTTCGTTATGCTCCCTACTTGAAAGGTGCTTTTGTTAAGGGCGGTAAAGAAGCCATGTTTGCTCGCCTTATGACTATCTCTAAGTTCAAAGACGAGCTTAGCACCATAGCTTCGTTTGAAGAACTAGAAAGTATTGTCAAGAAAAAGGATACGGGTCGAAAAGGTGCTTACACGGCGTATGACATTATCAATAACTCGTATGACTACTTGAGTGATTTACAGGAAGGCAAGGCTAAAACAAGTTTAGGTAATTTCCTCCGTAAAAATCAGTTCAATCCTCTTGTTGCACAGGAAGGCTGGTTCACAGATTTAGCGGATTCTTTCCGGGCGGATAATCCTGGTGATGAGGGCTGGAGTGGCGCTTTTAAGAGGGCTCAGGCCAGTTTGTATGCGGCGGAAGCAAATAGTAAACAACTGAAACAGACGGAAGCTCAGAGTTATAAAGACTGGCTTATGGCCGCTATGCCGGGAAATATAGAAACTCAATTAGCTAGAGAAGAGGAAGAAAGAAGATACACCGAAGCAGAAGCTAGAGCTAGAGAGATGGGCCCTGAGGGTAAGTATCGCAAAGAACACTATAAAACCCTTGAATATGGCGAAGATATTTATCAAAGTTGGCTAGCTTCTTTTGAAGATGTGGAACCTATTAAGACCTTTACTGAAGCCTTAAAAGAAAGCACAGATGGTCTTAAAAAGATGAGTAGTGCTTTGGTCAGTTCTTTCGGCGGGAACTGGTGGACAGGAGAGAGTATACGGCAGACCAACGTCAGTCAGTTTGGCGGGCTTATGCACGACGCAAGCGGTCTCTTCCAGGGTCCGTTGAAACTGTTGCAAGCACCTCTTTACAGCTTTGCTAATGCGGAAAGCTTGAGAAGGCAGAGTGCGTGGGATGCTAATATGGCGAATAAGGAGCTGGGATTAGGTCTCTTAGACAGAACCGCTAACTTCTTTATGGGTGCAGGTAGTGCTATGACTTTCTCTCCGGGTCTTAATGCAATCCCTGGTGTCGCTCCTGTAGGTCTCGCTCTTATGGGCTTAGGCGGCTTAGGTAAACTTGGCGGCGGTGTTAGTCAGATGTACGGACAGAAGAAAACAAGAGAAACGCAGAGCGGTTGGGAAGCGCTGAGGTCACAGGTAAGCAATTTGAGCGGTATCGCAGAAGTTATTGCTATCCCGTTCAAAGTAGCTTCCGCCGCTGTTTCTATGTTCTCTACTAGCTTGTTCAGATTGAGCAAGAGTATGCTGGGATGGTTTAGTGGTTTAAGTAGAGGAACCGCAGGTGCTGTGGTACCGGCTCTCGCTTTCACAGATTATTCTGCTTCTGACTTGAACGTTATGGGTCGTCTGGCAGATAAGATGGGAGGTGTTAATTTAGTAAATCTTGCGGAAAACACAGCCCAGGGATTAAACCTTGCTTTTGCGGGAATGAATGATAATTTCTTTGCAGGTGCAGGTGCTTTAGGCATGTCCGCTTTACTGTCTAATCCTGCGGACTTCAATAAGAATTTACCTCTCGCCATGACACAAGCGTATAATACTCTTATGGCTCATGCTTCTGGGCCGGAAAGTGGTACGTATAAAGGATTCGCTACTTCTTTGTTTGGTGCGGATTTCTTAAAGCTTGTAAATAAGTGGAATGAAATGAGTGAGGCTGAAAAATCTAAGTTCGGCGGGCAATTTGGCAATATGTGGAGTGCTCAACATGCGGCTACCTATGTAGGCGAGAGTGGTAGAAGCAGTGCAAATATGCAAGAGGAAGTAGATTTAGGAGTGGCTAGAAAACGGCAAGATGAGAAAAATAAGAGTGCAGATACGGAACTCACAGCGGCTACACAACCAATAGTTTTTCAATTTGAGGATTGGCAAAATCAAATGAAAAAATCTCTTGCAAAGGTAGTAAAGGGAGAAATGAATGTCAATGATTTTGTTAATGAGAGCGTAGTGGGCGGTTTACAAATGCTTGAAGGCTGGGGTGTTCATGCTAAAGAGGGAGGTTTGCTTGAAAACTGGCAAGGCAAGTTAGCAAGACTTGCCGTAGACTTTGTTTCTTTTATGGAACCTGGTATTAAAACAATACTTACTTGGTTTGCGGATACTGGGATTGATATGGGTCTTAATTTTGCTAGAGCTATTGCCCCCTGGATTGATGATTTCTTTGATAGGATAGCTGGCATAGAGTTTAATCCATTGACTAAGAAAGTAACTACTGAGGAGAGTAGAGCTAGAAAGAAAGCGGAAGGCAATATAGAAGCCTGGACAAGAAATGGCAAAGGCTCTTATAAGGAAATGTGGGATAAGGATAAGGGTACTCATTTTGTTGAAATAGGAGGTAAGACCTACGAAGCCCAGTCTGTTGACGATTTAATAGCATTGCTTGCCGCTCAAAAAGCAGGAATGACGAGTGAAAGCGAAATAAATAAGTTTCGCATAGCTAATAAAACTATAGCTAAAGATAGCGTACCTCTTGTAAAAAGAGCAGGTCGTACTACGGAGGTAATTTATGGAGAAGACATAGAAAGTTTAGCTACTACTCTAAAGGAAACTGTCCATAAGATGATAAATGCTGACTGGAGCCTAAAATTGGAACTTTCAATTACGGAAGACGGTATCAAGATTGGTGATAAGATATTTAACTTTACACCTATTGCTACTCAAGCTAAAGACCAGTTCCAGTTGCCGGGCGCTAATGACTTGACCAGAAAGACTGTGGATGAATAAAGGAGGTATAGCATGGATATTGGAGAGGGAGCCGCAGGTTTAACAATTGCAACGGCGACAGTTGCGGCTAATAATATATTTGAAAGCACTAAGGCTCAGCAAATTGCTAACGCTTGGCTTGACTTACTTGAAACACATCCATACGCGGGTTATGCGGCTCACGTTGGCATGTCGCTAACAGCCTGTGCTGTTCAAACCTATCTTAATCCTCTTGTTATGCAGAGAAATGCCGAGTGGTATCATAAAAATACAGCATGGAAAGCAAGTACTATACAACAGTGGGACTGGACGAATAAAATGCTTGCTCTTTTCTTGCAGCCTACTATTTCTGGTATTCCTCTTATTTGCCAAGAAGAGGATAGCACACGTACCGTAGATGTGAGCGAAGAACCTCTTATCGTTCAACGAGCTTTATCTAGTACCGAGTACGTTACAGATAATGCAGTAGCTAGACCTAGAGATTGGACATTACATGGCTATATTATGGCTTGGGAGCCTACTACTTCTGGCTTACTCAACAACCCTGCTCTTAATCTTCTTAGAGCAACACTTGACTTGTTTGCTAAGTCTGGACGCCCTGTGCTATATAAAGGCTATGATATGGTGTTTAGAAAAGCTTTGATTACACAGTATAGCTGGAAGTATAATGCGAATGTACAGAATGGTATTGAGGTAACGGTAGGACTTAAAGAGTTTGTTCCCGCTAAAACCTCTCTTACTAATATAAGTTCAGTAGTTATGAGTATGAAGGGGTAATGTATGAGTACATATACAACAACATTAGATGTTTCGGGAGAGGTAGATAGTTACAATGTGGAATTACAGGCAGGTAGTATTGCGCTTACTGTTCAGTTCACGTGGCCTCTTATATTAAATACTAAATATGATGAGGTGCTTCAAGGTATTGAAGTAGCACGTAATAGTGACCCTCTTGTAGGAGTAAACTACAAAAACAAGGATTACGACTTGTTAGATTACTACACTAATCAAATGCCGTACCCAGTCACTTTATCCTGGGTAGAAGCACAGGCCGTGTTGCCCGTTACAGTGTATTCTCTCACTGATAGCCAGCAGTATGTTACTCTTAAAGAGAGACAAGAGACTTACAAGGCTATTAAGGAAATGTTGGCTTTATGGGAAGAATCCCTTGCTTGGAATGTGACTATTACGGATTCTAGCGGAAATCAGAGAACTGGGTACGTAAGACCGGGCGGTACTATTAAAGCAGAAGAATTGGGGTGGAGTATTAGATTTTTAGCTGACGTGACACATGTAAGTCAAACGCAGTTGAGCTTGCTGACAGTGGAAGTAGATGTGGAGGATTAAGAATGGATGTTACGGAAGAAAACATGTTATACAATCGCTTTATCCGTGTCTCTTTTACTACAAAAAAGATGAAGGCAAAGGAACAGCAGGAAAAGGCGGTATTGGAAAAGATTGACAAGATAAATAAGAATAGGAAATTGTACTCTGCGGCTTTCTCTGCGGGAATAATGCCGATTAGCAAATATGGAGAAGAAACAGTAACTGTGGATTCTTATAAGTACACTTTAGCTACTTTAGGTTTGGATAGTTACATGACTGTTGATTCTCGTGACTATTCCATTAAACCATCTATTACTTTTTCTTGCAAGAGAGTGCCCGGTAACTTCGCCTACGATATGACCCTAAGTATTAAGAACCTTGTTTTACGAAAGGGATTAACACCACAGGATATTTCTTTTATAAAAATAGAAGTAGGGTACGGTACTAATGATGAAAATAAGAAGAGCGATGTTTATTGGCTTCAAGTTTTTTATGCCTATCAAGCTACTCCTCTTCCCAATAGTCTTACAGTGTTTTCCGGTCTCTCTTTCTCTCCGGAAGCCGCACAAATCCTCAAAGCTTCCGATATTCGTACTCACTATATTATTAGTACCTTATTATCTGATGATATTAAGACCGATATACTAAAAGCGGCAGGCGGGGATGATAATACAGATGTATTAGTTTATACTCTTCATGGGGCACCTGCTTGTTCTTATATTATAGAGACATTAGCAGGGCTACTATTTTCTGCGGGAAATAGTAGCCTGGTACAAACTTCAGGTTTCTCGGGAATTGGGGTATCGTGGAACATCATACAGAAAATGTTGGATACGAAAGGCGAAAAATTGGAGGGAGAAACAAAGTATGACTTGCTAAGGAAGTTTATGGAATGGGTGCAGGACTTTGTTGCTTTGTGCAATAAAGATGTAACAGTGAAAGTAAATATCCAAGGTGACGTAATTACTATTATTTCGGATTACGGTCTTGAATCTGATAAGTTCATTCCCAGGCTTATCCCGCACCTTACTCATTGCAGAACAGCGTCTCTTCTCGCAAGTATTCTCACCGTTAAAGCCTTATATGACCCTAATATCAAACCGGGTACTTTCTTTTATATGCCGCTTAATTTTTATTCTGCCGATAAAAGTATTACTTCTTTAGAGAAACCGGAAGGTCTGTTTAAGGTGTTGACACAGGAGGTGGATTTTTCTACTACGGAAAAGAATAATGAAATGAAACTACTTGCTGTGCAAGTAACTAAACAAACCGCCTTAGAAATACTTACCAGAGAAATTCCCTCTCTCGCCGTAAAAGACAACACCCTCCTTCTTGCCGTTAAAGCAGAAAGCAGTGATACAAATAGTGAGAAAGCAAAAAAGAGAGCGGCTTATTGGCAACAGAGTTTGAATATGGGAGTTGGTCGCTTAGTGACAACTGCTAGGAATGATACATTGAAAAAGATAGCGAAACAGGAATGGGGCACTACAGTAATATGGACTGCTAAAGAAATTGACACGGCTATTTGGACTAGATTTCTTCATGGTGGTCTATCTCTGCCTAAGCTTCGAGACATCTATGTGTACGATTTCTTTTTCTTAATCCCTCTTTTCACCTATCTTCCCTCGTCCCGGAAGGGAGGGGAAAAAGCATACGCACAGAATTCGGGAGATATAAATGTATTTAATATGTTACGAGATTTTTCTACGTTATATGCGAATTATTGCCTTGAAGTACCTTCTGCTCCTTCCAAAGCAACTATTCAAGCAAATAAACAGAGTATAATGGCTATTATCGAAGTAATGCCCTTTATGTATGCAAATATGAAAGACGCAACGGAGTATTCGGATACGTGGCAGGTTATCTATTTTTGTTTGAAAAATAATATTTAGGAGTGTAAAAGATGAATGTAATACAAGCGGTGTCAATGACACAAAAGGATGAATTTGTACAGGGATTAAGAAGAGCTACGGTCGTGGATGTAGGTTTTATTCTTACTTATAATGCGGAAACAAATAGGGCTAGAGTACAAGCGGCTGGACAAAGAGATGATGCTAGTAGAATATATGACCATGTGGAAGTGTTGTTTCCGGGTTGTAGAAGAAACGGCTTACAGAGTACAGTAGAGGGCAGTGCTTGTTTAATATTTGTACCTCGCTCTTCCTCTGATTCTCTTTCCTCTTTTTCCATTTCTTCCAATCTCAAAGAATACTCTACCTACAAATGTCTCCCTGTTTTTACTCCCACAGAAGTACCCGTTGATTTCTCTATACAAGAGGATGGAAGTATATTGTTTGACACGGATAACTATGATTTGGCTATTAAGGAAGATTGTGTATTGCTGGCTAGTGACGATGGCAATGCGCAAGAATACTGGTCTCCCTCGTATAAAAGAAGTGTAATGAAGGGAGAAGATGTTGCGTGGATAGATACTGTTAGCAGTGACGGTGTGCGGGAGATGTGTCAGTACAGTGGTAATACTTTGCTTAACAAGATTAGTATAGGCGCAGATGGCGCTGTTAGTGTGGAAGCGACACAGGGTATTACTGTAACAGGAGATTTGACTGTTACTGGTAACTTTAGCGCGGCAGGCGGTAATCTTACTGCGGAGGTTTAAGATGGATACTTTGCTTGTTGCTGTAAGCGGCTTAGAGTTTGGTTGCGCGGATAGTGCGAAACAAGATGTGGATTTATCTTTCTTAAAGGAGGGAGTGGATTATACACTTACGGTTGCTCAGAAAACTAAAGCAGAAACTAAACCGATTATTACTTCTATCTCTATAAGCGCTATAAACTTTGCTAACTTGCAGACTAGTGTGATTAGGGGAAATAATAAGTGCACGGGTATTACGGGAAGCATTTCGGGAAGCAGTAGTAAAGACTTGGCTATGGGCGAAAAAATGTGTTTAGCTGATGATAGTATCGAAAGTGCTAGTGTAGCTACTTACACGGGAGCAGGTAGCATAGGTACTCTTAATGCGGCTTGGTCTAATACTAGCAGTGGAGCTTCGGGAGTAGAAACATTAAAAATATGGATTAAGAGTGCGGGTCAAGAGAAAGTACGAGCTATCTAATAAATATTAGATAGACATAAATGAGGGAGTATGATAGAATAGAGTATGCGGGACTTAAAACTTTTTTACGATGAAGGCTTTGATATAGATGTTGAAGCTAACGGCGAGCCGGTCTATCTGGAATACGAATCAGAAACTACAGACCAAAGAGCCGCAGTAGCTGTAGCCATCGCAAAAGGCACTATACCGGGCAATGAAGATGTTGGAATTGACTGGTCTCATCTTTATGACGGAGATGAATCTCAGGGCGTTATGGAGATATACTCAGAAGCTCAGCAAATGATTAACACGTGCGCCGGTAATGAGGATAGCGCGGCTGAACAGTATCTTGCTTTATTGGAAAAGGATGAAAAGACAAACAATATTACGATACGGACTATTAAGGGAGGTGCGTCAACATGATTGAGTTGGACGGTATTGAATATCAAGTGCAGGACGCAGAAACAAATGCGGCTTTTATGATAACTGAGATAAATAACTATGCCAGTGCTAACAATATAAAAAATAGCAAGGGTGAGTTAATTCAGTTTGAAGTAAACTGGGCAAATCCTCTCTACATGCTGTTATACGGCGTAGGCGTATTGTTTAACTATGTTCAGCAATTGCTATATAGCGCAGGTTGCTCGCTGAGTTTGGGAAGTTCTAGCGATAGGCAGTTGTTGAATATCGCGGAAATTGCTAATGTGAAGAGAAGAAAGGCTACAAGAACGAGTATCACGGGTACTGTATATGCTGTTGTAGAAGCGGAAGAGGGAGTTGAGAGTTGTGAGATTACTACTTCCCTTACTTGCACCGTAAGTACGTCTGGTGGCACTGTTATTTTCAAACCCGCTTTTGATGTGTCTATCCCTATTGGAGGCAGTGCTAAGATTATCTTGATTGCACAGGACGATGGTTCTTATTCATTGAGTGAGAATACTATTACTACTTTCGATGAGAATCCAACAGGTTTCCGTACCATGATTACAGAAGCAAGCCAGCCGGGTCAAGTAGAGGAGAGTATCAGCAATTTACGTCAGCGTCTACAGAATAGAGCAGTAAGCGGTACTGCTATTGATAGATGTAAAGATGATATGATGAGCTTGGAGGGAGTTAGCAGTTGCAATATCTACTTTAATACGAGTGGAAATACTACTGTACTTATCAACGGCTGTCAAGTGGGCCCTCGACAAGCTTTGTTGTTTGTGCAGGGCTGGAATGCAGACATTGCTAAGGTGTATTGGTCTCATTTAACAGTAGAGTGTGCAGGTAGCGATAGTGAGGATGCGCTGGAAATTGATTATGAGACTAATGGCGGGCAATTGTTACCTGTGTACGTCATTCCTCCTACTCCTCTTGAAATACTAGTGTATCTCTATTTCAGAGAAGAAATTACTTCCGATGTTATTCAATCCATTATTGATGATGTTATGTCATTAAGCAGTAGTTTGATTATCGGTCAGAGTTTAAGCAGTGGCGATGTGATTAAGAAAGTACAAGCTGATTTCCCTTCTTATCATCTACTTGGTTGTACCATGAAAGATAAAGATAATATCGGCAATCCAGGCTATAGAGTAGTACCAAATAGCTATCAGCTTATTACTTTTAACTCTAATGATTTCACAGTAACTACTGGACAGGAGTAAGTACATGATTTACAAGGTACGATGGTTGTGGCGTCAATTTACAGGCTCTATTATTACAGCTATCGCTGTCGGTATCTATAGAACTATTTCAACCATAGATGATACTTTGAGTTATATTAACTCTATTTCTGTAGATACTTGTAATGACGCTCACGCTACATTGATAAGTATGTGCATGGGTATTTCTCGACCTTTTATTCATGTAGCTCCAGACGGCTTCATGTTCTTCACTAGCCATGCTACGCATAATGAGAGTTATGGTTTTAGTGATAAAGACGATAGAACTAAGGGTGGTATGTTTTCTGATTTATACAATCCTAGTTCTATGCCGGGTACGTATGTCACGCCTATTGCTATCTGGCAAAAGATAATGAAAGCAACAAGAGATACTGACGCGGAGCCTGGTAGTGTTGTCTGGTTTGATGCTATCCTTGCCGCACTCACTATGCCTGGAGTTTCTCCTTATTCTGCATACTCTTGGTATAAGCAAAGTGACTTTGCTCATGCAATCGGTGACTTAAAATTGTACATGGGCGAAAGCAGTATTTATGGTAATGCGTATATTACGGATACTACTACTTTACGAGAACTTGCTAACAAGCTAGTGCACCCAGATAAAATGATTGAGATTTTGAATACTACTTATGGCGCTACTCATACGATTTATGTAGGAGAAGAACAGAGCTGGGGCTACGGCGCTATGAGTTGTTTCTTGGGTCTGTATGGTAACTATGGCTGGTGGGAAGCACAGACTGTTATTTCTGCTGTACCTACTACGCTAGACCATCTATTCTCTACTAAAACTAATCATGTCACAAGTAGCAGATTGGACTTGCGTAATGTAGAGAGTATGGTACTGTGTACATGGGAAACTAAAGTTTATGACCATGAAGAAGTAGGTTTGGGTGAAATTATTCAAATTGAGGGCGAAGATGGTAACTTAATAATCGGAGAGGATATGTCCTTTGATAGTGAAACACAGTATGTCAAAGGCAATATCCATATGACGCCTCTCTATCTTGCAGACCCAACAAGTAAAGCCTATTCCATTACAAATACTAAATGGGGTATTTGTTATGTAATTGGCAAAGACGCAATAATACCTTCTATTTCTCTTACTGGTATTGAATTATATTGGGACGCTGAGAAAAAAGTAAGTTACTTACGACCTCTCGGCTATACAGACCCAATATATAGTATTACATATACTGACCCTGAGGAGGACGGAAATGGCTGATATTTATACTGTTGCTGGTCTTATTGATAAGAATGGTAATGAGTTCCAGTTTAGTGTGGAAAGCGTGGGTGATTTACAGGACTTACACACGACAGCGCGGAATAATGTGGTTGCGGCGGTGAATGAGGTTTGTGACTGGCAGAATAATAATACTATTAGTAATAGTGAAATAGATACATTATTTGAATAAAAAAAAAGCGCTCTATAGCTTCATAGTGAGCTATAGAGCGCTTTTTTATAAGTCGCTTAGTGACGTGAGTAAACGCATTTCTGTACGATTTACAATGCAGTCTTTATACAATCTATCATGCTTTATGATAGCAATGTAATCATCATAACAACACACCGTAAACGCCCTCTGCTTTCGTCTAGTCACCGTATGTAACCAAGCTTGCTGACCCGGCCTCCAACAAATTTTATCTTCTTCTTTCGGGCACTTCTTATGCGCTCTTTTTAATTCAAGCCATATCGCAGTACCCTCTGGAGCGACAGCATAAATATCTGGAATTCCTTTGCCAGTCTCGTGACTTTCAATCCTCTGTATGAACCATCCCTTTCCTCTTAGATGTTCACACAAAGCTCTGCTAAACATAGCTTCATTCCTATATCTAAACACTATCCCTCCTCTGCAATTTCTTGCAAAGTAAACACAATGTTGCCGTCTCTTACTACTACATCGCTGACAGGTATCAGTTTACCTAGTACATTGACATATATCGGCGTCATGTCATTAAGTAGCCGCTGTAATTTCTTTTTAAGATTTAGCAATAACACAATCGCCTCCACACTTCAAACATACACCTTTATTATTACTTGTATAGAAGAACTTAAAACCGCACTTCTTACAAATAATTAAACTGCCGTATTCTATCGCCATTTGTCCCAAGCACTCCCTTCTTCCTGTTTGCTAAGCCATTTCAACGTCTGCAACAAAGCACCCTCATCAGCAACTTTGTAAGCGGTGTAAGCAAGAATAGTACCGTATTTGAAACGGTCATGCGGGTTGAATAAGATTGTAGGTTTGTGCTGGGAGTACATGTAACCCATTTCCCAAATCATACCCTCACTAGGGCCCTTTTCTCTGTCCATATAACCCAAGCAAATACTTGCTCTGTGCATAGCTTCAATATCCATTTTCACAAAGCCCTTTTGTATCTCCACTGGGTCTCTTCCCTTAGCGATTTCAAGTTGATAGACACCAAACTCCTGCGGCATTTCCACAGTGTAGCCCTCAGCTCGCAACATAGTTGCTAGTTTCATATTGCGCTCTCTGTCCGCTTCTTTACTAAGCGGTGCCGCTAAATAGATATGTTTCTTAATCATCGTCTGTATCCTTCCATTGTTCATCTGGTAAATCGTAGATGCCATCTGGTATCTGCTCTCTGTCGTATAGTTTCTTTCCTACTCCATTCTCGGCCATGCAAACATAGCTAAAATAATAAGCGAAACCACCTATCACTTTAGCTAGTCCCCATTGCTCTTCTGGTAGCATAGAAATAGGAAATCCAACTATCCCTTTACATACTACCTTTACCTTCATTAAAACACCGATTCATCTGCTACGGGCGCTTCTTCATAAGAAGATTGCCCTTTCGGAGAAGCAAGCAACATAATGTCTCCCGTACTCTTAATAGTCCAATTATCATGTTGCATGCCTTGATTGTCAGTCCACTTGTTGTTTTCCATCATACCAGTGACGCCCACTTGCTTGCCTTTTGTCAGATACTGCAAAATGCTCTCGCCCGACTTACCCCACACATTCACGTTGAAGAAGTTCGTTCTAGCATACTGACCGAAGCCAGTATTGTTAGCAACAGTAAAGCTTACCAGAGCCGTGTTATTAGCTCCCACATGTTTCAACTCTGCGTCTTTTACCAGACGCCCTACGATAGAACAATTGTTCAAGTCGCTCATAATATTACTACCTCTTGTTTGTTACCATATTCTTTTTCAAACTCGTACCATGTATCCATTTCACATTCTTTCCAGTTAGGCCCGATTTCAGTATCTACGCCGAGCGGAACACTAATTGGATAGCTGTGTGTCATGTAGTGTACAAGTTCCCTACATGCCTCGTATCCCTCTTTGCTTTTCGGGATACTGAACACAAATTCGTCATGTACCATATTCTGACTGATGAGTGTTTTCCACACGCCTGCCTTCCAACTATCACAGATAGCTTTCTTAGCAACATCAGCCGCACTTCCTTGCATTAAGTAATTCACCAAAGTAAACAGCTTTCCGTTTGGTGGATTTCTTTGTCTACGACCGCCAATTGTTCTTACATAACCCCTCCTTTCACCAGTTAATTCAATCGCTTCCATAGTAGGTTTAACGAATGTTGCTTTCTCGTAGTATTCAGCTTGAATAGCTCTACACAAGTCAATAACACTTCCCTTCCACTCTGGGTGCGATTTCATAACACCAGTACCGAACTTAAATGCAAAACTCTTTGCTTGCAAGCCATATAATGAACCGAAGTTTACACGCTTCGTCATGTTACGCATGTCCTTCTGATAGTCAGGTCTTGAGGGATCCCACCAACCTAACAGTTGTTGAACTGCGGCATGATAGTCTACATCTTCACCTCTAGCGGCCGCGTCTGTATAAGTCTTACGAATAGCAACACCGCCGTCTCCCACACTGAAATGAGCAAACAAGCGATACTCAATCTGCTTATAGTCGAACGCACCCAAGAAACAATCATCTTCTGGAATGAATATCTTCTTGACTTTACTGCCGTAGAAGTGAGCAGGTACTTGCTGTAAGTTGGGTTTATCTGCACTAAAGCGCCCTGTAACTGTGCCCGCATCGTCTTGCTTTGCCGGATGTAAAGTACCGTGAATATGCCCTTTATAGCACATATCTACGAAACAGCCGTCCACAAATGTATCCAACAACTTCTTAGTTGCTCGTATCTCTTGAATTAGAGAAGCGACCGGGTGTTTACAAGACGTAAGCTGATAGTCACCGAAACTCGGAGTGCCTTTCTTTGGGTCTAGCGGCATCTCAAGACCGAGATTCGTCCACAGCTCTTGCATTTGCTTGTTACTGTTTATATTATAGCTACCATACTCATGCTCAAACTGCTCATTCAATTCCTTTAACTTCGTTCTAAGCTCATCCCGCATAACAGTACGAGCCGCTGTGTCCACACGAATACCGTTCTTCTTTGTTTCAAGCAACCAGGGATAAAGTCCGCACTCCACGTCATTTATCGCTTCCAATTGCTCTACTTCCATGATATACTGCTGACACATAAACAAGTTATAAGTAGCTCGACAGTCCTGTTTACAATACTTAGCAGTTATTTCACGCGGTATCTTAGCAAGATTTTGCACAGCCTTACCTTTACCGCCGTGTTCTGCCCACCATGTATCAATCGTATCGCCCTTATTCTTTCCTTCGATACCGTACATCAGACAACAATAATCCAGATTAAACTCCAGAGAATAACCATCGATTAGAGCCTGTCTAGTCATAGTATCTTCAATTCGACACTTAATCTCATAGCCTGCCCAATGATTAAGCCAGTCAGTATCATACAGCGCATTGTGCATGATAACAACACAATTTTCATCCTCTAAGAAACGAGCTACTAGAGGATTGTCATAATCTACATAAGTGTCGATATTCAACTGCGGGCAATAAATACCTACTCCAAGAATAGTACCATTGCCATAAATTGCACCGGGCCCATAATCTTTCAAGAATGGGTCATTCGTTTCAATATCCATAGCACAGTATATCTTTCCAGTATTGGGAAGATGTGCGTTGCGATGAGCCAGCATAAATGCTTGTGCTCTGTCCGCTCGATAACGCTTCCATGCGCTAATCTGCTTCTCCGCCAGAGACAATTTCCATTTCAGCTCACTTGCTTGTTTAGCATCCATGCACCTACCGAGTTGCGCTCTGAGATTCTTTGCATCCCATTCCCATTGCTCTGGTACTGCGGGATACTTTATTCCGCGCTCGTCTGTGGCCCATCTGATTCCTTTATTTTTGCCGAGTGTTTCCTTAAATCCTGACATGTTTTCTCCCTACATAATGCGTAATATGCTCTACAATGTTCTTTACACCCTATACAGCGAACAGGCAAGAACTTGCGATTTGTTTCATAACTGAATGTGTTCATCTCCCGATTGCACACAATCGTTATTATCATATTTTAACCTCCTTAACAACCTTAGCTTACATACTCTAGTACAAGAAAGACAGCGCCTAGGCAATCCTCTTGTTACTTTTATCTCATCGTCTTTCTTTTCACAATACGCATATTCGTCTTTTGTCATTATAGTATATAGGGATAGAAGTATTTTGTTTGAGGTTCTAGAATTAAGAGTTTCTCTCTTGCTCTAGTACACCCCACATAAAATACCTTATGCTCTGCGTTCTGACTGTCTTCATAAGCTTTCCATGTCAGCCTACTCATATCAGTCATAAGCACGACAATATCCGCTTCTCCTCCTTTAACAGCATGAATAGTGTCTATATTTACATTAGCACTTTCATAGAAAGTGCCTTTTTCCGCATAAGCCTGTGCTAGTTCTAACTTCTTCTTATCCCAGTCCTCTGTCTTACCGTCTCTCCACTGTTGCTTTTCAGTGTCGCTAAATACAGGGACGCCCATACATTTATATGGGATACAATAGGATTGGCAGAAGTCTACATACTTTTGCAAAAACTTCTTGTTTCTAGCAAGCATGTAATAACTATGCTTATTATCCACTTTCTCTAAGTCCTCTAATACAGTAATGTACTTCACCTCACCCCCTTCATGCGTAGCAATTGGGTCTGTGTGGACTACATTCTCTATTTGAGAGACTATCCTATTCTGTACGAATTGCAAGATGTTCTTAGGTACGCGATAAGAATGTTCCATAATATGCGAGTAGCCTTTCAAATGCGTCAATATCTGACTATCTGCGCCCGCATAAGCAAACAGTTCCTGCTTATCGTCACCTGCCACGTATATAAACTTTGCATACCTGAATGCCTTAAACAATACCTGCCATTGCAACGGACTACAATCTTGTGCTTCATCTATGCAAACAATATCTACATCTTCATACAAGTCTTTTTCGATATACTGTTCCAATAAATCAGTGAAGTCCAAATACCCGAATGTTCTCTTGTACTTGACATATTCTCTGCAATAGCGGGAGAAGTCTGCATGGTCTTTAACTGCTTTATCATACAACCACTGACCCATAGCTTTATTGCTTCTATACAACTGCTCAAAGCTAACCAACTGTGTATCGCTAATCTCTCTCCATGTCATTTCGTCATAGTTTAGCGTCTCACGACCCACCGTAATTTTGAACTCATATCCAGCCTTTAGACCGAAGTCCATATACTTCTCATAGTCCATAATCTGCTTGCTAGTACAACCAAGGGCCTTAAAACACATAGCATGAATTGTTGAGAAGTGAGGCGCTTCTTCAATACTGATATTGTGTTGCATACAGATACGCTCTTTCGCCACTTGAGCAGCCGCTTTAGTAAAAGTAACAAAAGCAACTCTATCCAGAGTATATCCCTCATCTACATGAGTGCTGATAATATTCATTAGCTGTGTAGTCTTACCACTACCCGCACTAGCATGATAGATATGTATTTCTCTAGAACTGGTATCCGTTGCCATCATAGCCCTCAGTATCGTGATAATCAACAACAATATCTTTTTGTTCCATAGTGGGAACATCTGCTACGCTTACGCGCCACAACATACCGTCTCTTCTTGAACCCATTTCCTGCATTTTATCTCTAATAGCACCAGGGCTTGTAATAACGTGCTGTTTTTCTATGATGTACTCTTGCAAAGCGCTAGCAGTAAAACAGTATTCTTGTGTATTCTCATCAAGATACACCTTGCCAGTATGCACCTGTGTTTCATTCGTAGCTCTTGCTCTATTCCCAGCAAAGAACATAGCAATAGCCGCAAGCAACTGTGCACCACTGCCAAAATCACCCCTAATATCGACCTGTTCTTCTTGTACTGTTTCCAAATGCCTTCTCAAAATACTTGTCCACTTTTCATCTTTTACTTTATACGGTAACAAGCTAAGCTTTTCCATACACTGTTTTCTAAAACTATTCTGTTGCATAATTTCATCAGTGCTATGAAATGTTAGTGTCTTACCGTTAATTTCCCATTTCCAGTACATGGGATCGCCCATGACCTTAGTTAGCTGTCCGAAGCTAAAACCTGTTGTCTCAGTATTATTTCCGATACCTTTGTCAGTCTTTTTGCAGTTACCTTTATCGCACCCAATCATGTTAGCGCACTGATAGAAGTAACTAGTAGAGTTAATCTTACAGACTGTCTGACGCAATTCAGCGGGAAGTAAGGGTTGTTGCATTGTTTCATTGAGAGCAAGAATTGGCTCTTCAAGGTCTATGTTCTCGTCAGTCATGCGAAGGTAACAAGCAACATTGTAAAACCACTGATTACGAATACCAGGGCCCACATCGCGGAGAATTGCACCAGATTGAATACAGGGAGGTGCACCAAAGAATGGTGTCATTTCTTGCAGTTTGATATGCTCATCATAGCTAACACATTTCTCTTCTGCAACCTCTAAGAACTCACTCACGCTTCTCAGACTACCGTCCCCTCTTACGCTCTTTCTCCAACACTCATCATTGTTTGCGTCAAAGTAAGGCAGGTTAATCCAACTGGGAAACTTCTGTGATTGAGATATACGTTCTTGTTTCGGGAATATCTCTGTGCGGTTACTACAACGGAACATTGTGAGGTATCGTTGGAGGAGAGTGCGAGCGTCTGCACTTGCTACAGCTTCATTAAAAAAGCAGTATATATGTAACTTGCGTGACTTGCTGAAACAAGGAACTAAGGGCATATTAAAATCTTCAATAGCCTTAACAACATTCATTAAGTCACCAGTGTAATCGTCAATATCAATAGCACACCAGAATACTTTGCTATCGTCTAAAAGAGGTGACGCACCTATAGAAACTTCGCCATTTAAGTGTTTTTCTAATTGAACTAATGTGAGTGTATCGTAAAGCAGAGTGCTTTCACTCTTTGCTTTGCCATTTACAATCTCACCTACTTTTGTAACCCCGTAAGCCCGAGGATTGCATTTGAATAATGATAAAAATTTTTCAGTATCTTTGTGTGAAAAACCCACCGTAATCCCCCTTCAGTACGGATAATAAGAGGGGCATAAAGCCCCTCTTATTTTAGAACTTCGTTTCTTCCGCTGCACCCTCGTCAGCTTCAATACCAACATGAGTGTCAGCGGTAAGAGCTGCCTGTGCAGCTACCTTGCGGGTCGGTTCAACTGCCTCGCGATACAGCACTTCGTCAATGAATGAGACGAATTTGAATGTGCTTTTGCCTTCAACAGCCGGTGCGTAATACTTCTGATTTGCTTTGCTTGTATTCAGAGCAAGCTTTACATTCCAGATAGAACCGAACAGCGGAGCGATTTTGCCAGACGGCAGACGCAAGTTCTGTGCCTGTGTCAGCCACTGCTTTGTGTACTTGATAGTACCCGGTGTAGAACCGTAAACCATATAGCCTGCGTCTTTGTGCTCGGGAAGAACAACGACAAACACCATCTTCTCCTCGACTTTCTGACCCTGTGCGTCTTTCATACCTGTGAACGGGTCACCAGTAACTTCAATACTGCCCGGTTCAAAGATTCCTGCAAGACCCTGCTGATTTTCTTTCCACACATACCACATTCTGCGATAGTCGCAGATGACCAACTTCAACTCATCGCCGTAGTCCTCGCCAGTTACTGAGTTGTAGAAGTGACCAGCTTTCACTGTGCCACTAGCAACAACTGCTGACAACTGCTGTGCTACGAGCAACAGCGGCGTAACAACGTCTTTGCTTGTTACATTTTCAAAACCCTGACCTGAAACTTCGTCCAGAAAACCTACTGCCTGTGTCTCTTCCATAAGAAACTCCTTGCATAAATGAATGATTACAAACGAGTAACACTCGTTTATAGGTGCGTAGCGGGATTCGAACCCGCCCTCTTTATAGAGTTCCAAATTGTTACCACCATAATTTTGAGAGTTGCAGGAGTCGAACCTGCAATAGATATTGTGTGCTGCTCCTCTATTCTGTACCTCGCTACAGAACTCTCAAGCGGGACAAAAGCGCGTCCCCCGCCCGCATACTACTGGGTTCGCAGTTCAGTAGCATACTCGCTTTCGCTATACTAGCCCCGGTGACTAGCGACCACCCATCCCTTGGATTAGCTTGACACTCCGCTGAAGAAAGGAGCTATGCTCTGCGCCCGAATCGAACGTGCGTAACACAGGAAACAATCAAAAGTTGTGTTAAGACCACTCAGAGCGAGTGCACTAGAAGCTATCCACTACAATCTGTAGGAGAGGTAACGTCGAAGGGGTGACGTTTTGCAGTAGATAGCTTTTAGTGCACTCATTAAATAAGTTACATATATTTCTGCATTGTCTTACATGCAATGCACTTGCCACAGCCTCCTGGCACTCCCTCATAGCAAGTATAAGTTAGTTTCCGTATTGCCGATTTTGCAAGAATCTCTTTTTTCAAGCAGTTTACAAAAGGTGCCATTAAAACAGCTTTACCTCCAGTGCCCGTATACAAAACCATGTTCATTCTATCAATAAATGCAGAAGAACAATCGTTCATATCTTCAATTGTGCTCTTATGTACACCGATGTAAATCGCTACTCTATCTTTATATTTGTCTATAGCCCAGCTTGCCGCGGCACTGATAAAAAGACCATTGCGAAATGGTACCACTGTTTCTTCAATAGTTTCTGCATGAGAACCAGTGATTAAAGGATTATCACTGTTAGCGAATACACTTGTTAAATCTAATTCTTCCCAAGTATATCCATATTTTGCCGCTATCTCTTCAACAGCCTTTCTTTCAAGCCTTGCACTTTTCTGACCGTAATCAATAAAGAGAAGAATTGGCTCTTTTACGATTTCAAGTAATTTAGCGCTGTCATTCCCGCCGCTAAATAAGATAATATTTTTCACACTTAACCCCTTCAAAAGAATTACCCGTTTGCTGTGGCGAAACGGGACCGAAAAACCTTACTGTGGACTTACAGTTTGCCACCACCCAGCTTACCGCCGCCCATTACAGGCGAGCCACCGCCGAGTTTACCACCACCGAACATATTGGTACCTCCTGTTCATTTAGTGTACTATAATCTTATCACAATAAGATTTAGTTGTCAAGACTATACATGTGAATAGTTTTTTCTTTGCGAGTTTTTAGTATCTCGTCTCTCTTTTTCCTATACACAAACCATGCTACCCCCAACCACCCTATGATTCCCACTACAGCTACTATCAGCATTAGTATGAAAGATAGTAAAGTCAAAAGACAACTTGTAATGTATAGTTTAATCTTTTCAGCTATTCCCATCTTTGTGTTTACCATAAAGCCAAGTGCCATTAGTCCAACAAGTAGCTGTTGTACCATGATAGGGAGCAGGGATAAATGCAGAAGCTTCGCATTTTCCTACATTGCAAGCAATTCCAGTACCATTGCTGCCTTCAACAATGCTCATATTCATATCACCGTGAATAGCACAGTATGCTTTAATTATCCGCATATATTGCCTCTCTTAACCAGTCACTTACAGATTTTAGCCCCTTGCCATTATCTGTACCAACATACTTGTCCTCATCATACGCCAATGCTATTTCCTCTGCTTTCTCAATATACGTCTCTCTATCTCCCGTATCAAGCATATATAAGAACATGCAGTAGTTAACCGCATCTACCAAGCCTTCATGATTGCCGTCTTCCCTAAACTTCTTCCAGGTTCCCGCTAATCTTTGCTTCATACGTTCTACTGGGTAGGACTTGATAGAGCCATATTTATAATAGCTAGTCATAACAGCATTACGCATGTGTGTTTGCATATTAGCGGGAATGTTGGCTAAGTTGACGAAATCATCACTCCAATCACTTAGCCATTCATTCATAAGCCCATCAACCTCATTGCTTCGTCTCTTACAGCGGCATCTCTCATAGTACCATAGCAACGACTTGTTACAGTCTTAGTACCAGGCTTCTGCACTCCACGCATTGTCATGCACATGTGCTCAGCTTCAATCACAACCATAACGCCAAGCGGGTCTAAATACCGCAGTATATCGTCAGCAATTTGCTTAGTAAGTCTTTCCTGGACTTGCAGTCTTCTTGCGTAAGATTCAACGAGCCTTGCGAACTTGCTAAGTCCGACAACCTTAGTTCGCGGGATGTAAGCGATGTTTGCTGTTCCATAGAACGGAACGAGGTGGTGTTCGCAACAGCTGTAGAACTCAATTCCCCGAACGCATACGATACCACCATCACTTCCCTCCACATCGAACTGTTTACTCAAGATTGCTTGCGGGTCGTCATTGTAACCCGATAGCAACTCATCCCACATTTTAGCCACTCGAATAGGCGTCTGTTCTTCAACGCTATCACCTTCTATTGCTTGCTGTGGGAATGTTTTAAGAAGATGATGGACTGCCGCTGTTCGTTCTTTATTCATCATTACGTGTAACTACCTCACCTTTGTCAATTTCATAAGTGGGACCCAGAATAGAGATTAACTGCCTCAAAGCGTCTCCCGCTTCCGGTTCCGAATCGAATGAAATATCGATATTTGTAGCGTCAATGAACTCAATAACGATATGGTCGTTTGTTTTGGAAGCGCATTTAATATGCGCTTCATTTACAATAGTTCCCGCAATTACAAACATCAATACCCCCGCATAGTCCGTTCCATACTCTGCATGAGCTGAGTATGCTGACATTCAGCCGCACCAGCTTCCATGTGAGCAATATTTTGCTGTTGCTCCGCAGACCACGTCTTAAAGTCATTTACAGCATTGTTCCAACTCTGCTGTACGCCCTGTGCAAGATAATCAAATGTTGTCATTCCTTATTTCACCAGTCCTTATTTCACCACAACTTCGTTCCACTGATACCAAGACAGACCCTTCGGCAAGTCTCCCAATCCAATAGTCGCAGGGGTACCCTTAAGGCCAAGCATTTCACTTACAACACTCTTAATGCGTGTTGTATTCATCTCCACGCTCTCCTCAAAAGCAATATTGCTCTCACGCAACTTCTGCGCATAGCTAGCGGGAACAACACAAGTCTTAGATACCAAGTCCTCTGCTTGATGTTCCTCAAGCCACTTAGCAACATTTAGTTTGCCCTCTTTTGTTACACTAGCTCGCACCTGTGTGGTCAGCTCCAGCTTAGAGCCATCCTCAGCTGTCATGCTAGACAAACCTGCCGCGGCAAATTTCTCTGGGAGAACTTTGATAGCGTAATCGCTATACTTCTTCTGTGCTTCCTTGTATTCCTCTTCTTTGTTCAGCATATCGAAACGCAGTTCCCGTAACTTCCGTACTGCGTCCTTTACGCTTACTTCATCGCCCTGTGCTTCTTCCAAAAACTCTAATGCCATTAGACTAATACCTCTCCTTTTCTCCACACAATACCACTTTCCCAGTAGTAGTTAGTGTTGCCGTATCTCTGAGTATCCTCATGATACGCTGTTCCACTTATGCGTTCCCAGAAATAGGGATCCCTGGCTACGCACACCATATTAAAGCCGGCTCTCTCATAAGCGGCCCAGTTAATTTCTTGCAGAGCCAAAATCTTCTCAGTCTTTTGTACTCTGCCGTCAACCTGTTCACTCATCACGAGAACCTCTGTTAATAGAAGTCACTATAACCATGTCCGTTTGCTTCAGCCCACCGATGAAGCTCTTCTTTCTTCTGTTCAGATTCCCGTATCAGCTCCTCTCTTCTTGCGTTTGTAACACCTCCGTTACAGAAGCATTCGTAATCATGGTCACTGATTTCTCTAGTGACGCCGTCTGGGTAATGAATCTTATGCATAATTGTTTCTCCTTAGCGCAATAGTTCCTCGGCGCTCTTATTGATGATATAATCGCTCAAGTTTTTCTTGAGTGCCAAACTCTCAAACACTGCCATATCCACCGTGTCTTCCATAACATAGTCGATATAGAAACAAGTGTTCTTCTGTCCTGTTCGATAAATACGACCTTCCGTCTGCAATCTATCCTCTAAAGAGAACGTATTGCTATAGAAGATAATATAATGTCCGTGCTGTAGATTGAAGCCCATGCTAATCAAGTGCTCATTAGCAACCAACACCTGATACTTGCCTTGCTTGTACTCTTCAATCGTACCCACCTTTTTCCATCCAGTCTGCAAACAAACGCTATACCCTGCTTCTTTCAGAGTATCATATATCATGCTTGCTTCCGCGCTGAAATGAGTAACAATAAGTACAGGAGCTCCTTGTAACTCCTCTACATCCACTAGCAACTGGTCAATCTTAGGCTTCTTATCGAACCATGTGATTGTTGAAGCGGGCGGGTCTTCGATAAACTTCTCACAAGCTGCCTTGTATCCCTCTTCATCGAAGTAATCCTCTTCTTCATTATAGAAATCCTCTTCATTCGGTATTTCCAATGAAGAAATAAATCCGCTTGCAATCTGCTGTAACCTCAGCATAACCGTGAGCTTAGTCTGCGCCCGCATTTCCTTGTCTTTATAGACAGCAATCAGCTCATTCTTCATGCTTTTATAGCATTGCGCTTGCTCTTTGCTCATTTCAAGAAGCTTACGAATAAAGCGTTTCTCCGGCATGTCCTGTACATCTTCAATTCTTACAAAACTTGCCGTTTTCATCATCGCCTGCCGTAGTTCCTCTACATGCTTATAAGCACCCTCGAACTTCGTCTGCTCTTGTACAGCCGCATAAGTATCCGGCGTAATACCGTATATCTCTTGCGCTTGTTCAAAAGTCATTCCCTTAATGCGCTTCCATGTATCTTCATTCAAAGCAACTTTGATAGCCATACCACGGCCGTCGCACATCACTTTACCCTCTTTGTCACGCAACACCATCTGCATAGTGTATCTAGCTCTGAACTGATACTCACCCATGCCGAAGTAACCGGGTTGCAAGAACTCAAAGAGAGACCATACATCAGCAGGGGATCCCGTTGTGGGAGTACCTGTGAGAATGATACGAGAAGCGGTGAGAGGTTTGTTGTAAGTACACGTCTTACCTCTCCACTTCGTTTCCGAGAAGTCATACAGCATAGAGCGTGTGCGGGACGCTTTAGGGTTTTTAATACGGGTTGCTTCATCGATTACGATACATGTTTTTCCCGCTAACGCCCAGTCCACATATCTCTGTTTCAAGCTAGCATAACTGAACTTGTCTATGTTCACACAGCAGATATTGAGAGCGTTCGCTCTGTAGGGAATCACATTGAACTTTGCTTTGGGCTTCGTGTTATGATAGAGATAAACAGGAAGCTCTGGGTCAAAGTCGGAACAGAAAAGAGGGATTTGTTCATCAGCCCACTGCACATCAATGTTGTTAGGTGCGATAACCAAAACTCTATCAATAAGCCCTCTTCTATACTGCTCAGCAACGATAGACAGCGCAGTGATAGTTTTACCTGTACCAACTGCAAAGAACAAAGGTATAACAGACTGGTCTGCATATCGTTGCACAGCCTTTCTCTGATGCGCCATCAGTTCCATTCTTCTGTTACCTCTACTTCGCTAGACCCTGTTTCTTTCAGTCTACATACCACCTTGTTAATCTTTCCTACACTGAATGTCAAGAAAGCTTTTGCAATCTGCTGTGCAATCTTTTCTGCCGTAGGGCGTCCCTCGTGCATAAGCACAATCTTTTTCTTCCATTTCTGCGCCCATATCAACAACTCTCCTTCAGCTTCATCCCGAGAATCGGGAGCACTGATTAAAAGCGCATGGTCAAAAGCATCGATTGCGCCCTTGATAATAGTGAAGTCCATAACCATGTCGTGATTGCCAGTCACGCCATGCAACTCAAGTTCGTAAGTGTAACTATGCCCATGCAAGTTACCACATGCACCGTTGTAATTACTCAACATGTGCGCCGCTTCAAACGACCCTTTCTTTTTGATAATCATTATTGTTTCTCCTCATCAGTATAAGGTATACAATTTTCGGCAGACTGCGCTAGAGCACAGGGCGTAGTATCGTAGGTGCATTTCTTGCACAGATACCGTTCACCATTTTCTGTAAAATGATAAATGTCCTGTCCGTAAGACTGTCTGCCTGTGTTTACATGAGGATATCCCGTAAGCTCTTCAACAGGGATGAAGATTTTGCTACGGTCCCTAATGTAGTGCATTTTCCGCACTTTGTTTCCGTCTAGCAACAAATGACGGACGGTGGGAATTTCACGCTGAATGATACTACAAAATTCCTGTATTGTGTAGTATTCATGACCATCGATAGTGTACTTCATAATAACTCCTTAACCCCTTCATTTACCTCCTTTCTAATATCTTAAAAATATAAGATTTTAAGATATTAAAAAAGAAGTAAAAATAATAGCGCCCTATGTACGCATACAATAGAGCGCTATTATATCAACTACAGCTTCTCAATAGAGAAGGTCTTGGTGTTGGCATCGTACTTGACGAAGTGCTTGCCTTTCTCTGCCCATTCAGCGCATTTCTTGACCATCTGTTTGATGTTCTTGTCGGTGCGCTCGAACATTTCAAATGCAGTGACCTTGTCACCAACCTTTGCGTTCGGGAAGAGTTTCTCGAAGAGACCATCACCGCCGCCGAAGCCGCCTTCTTTCACAGTCAGAAGTTCGACCTCATCAGCGAAGAGGTTCTTTTCGCGGCAGTAGTCCAGGATTTTGTTCAGAGCGGCTCTTTTAGCCTGTTTCTTTTCCTTGTTCTTTGCCTTCTTCTCCGCCTTGTCTGCCTTTACCGTAGTGGCTGCCTTTGCCTCAACCTGTGCTTCCTGTTTTGCGTCATTCAAAAGACCCATAATTTCTCCCGCATTTTTAAGCGTGCCCGCTGTAAAAAGATTGTTTCTCTTGCGCTTGTATCACAAGCACCTAATGCGTGTATCACAAGCGCACAATCTCATATCTAAAATAGTAGCTACAGCGCTAAACTAGCGTTTTTAGTAGCTATCTAAAAGATATACTATAACAATTAAAAAGTCAAGCTAAAAAATCTCTAAAAAATAAGATTTTTAGCTTTTAAGACTTTTTTAAGCAATGCGTCAATGTGTTTTATATAACTTACTGCACCTCATACACTTTATGCAACTGCACACCGCACCTACCATATCCCTGCATAGCCAAAGCAACACATTCTTGCAAGCTCCATTTATAATCTGGGCCGGCACACGGCTGTAACCAAACAATTGGGAAGTCTGCGATGTCTGTAGTGGACAGCTCATCAGAAACAACATATTTCAGCTCGTCAATGTGACCTTTAGGCAGTCTGTATCCTGTGTTTGGTTTTGGTGAAACTGTAACCCAGTCAAATACCTCTTCTGGAATATCGTAGTAGCCCGATGTTTCCAAATGTACGCTACATTTCTTCTTATGTAGTGCATTAACAAGGTTAACTACATCTTTCTGCATGAGAGGCTCACCGCCTGTAATTACTACCACGCGCCAGTTTACCTTTTCGACTACCTCATCGATAGTCATATCGTTACCGCCGTACCAACTGTCCTTGCTATCACACCAACTGCACTTAACAGGACACCCTGCTAGACGAATGAAAGTACACGGAACTCCCATGTGGACGCCTTCGCCTTGAATACTGTCGAAAATCTCAACAATCTTCATCTTTTACACTCCTTTACGCTACCTTACACGCTTGCCATTAGCTCTCAATACATTGACATCGTACCAAGCCAATTTCCAGAACTGTTCCTCTGTAATGTACCACAGCTCCTGTGCTTTTGTCAAGCGCATATACCTCTCAATCTCTTCTCTCCCGCAGTCCGCTCTCTTGTAATGTTTTACAAAAGCCCCCTCACTCCCTTTCAACGTGCGATTATTCTTTACAGGGATATACCAGCTCATTGTTTCACCCCTTCTTAAACAACGTATTATATTCGTAGTAATATTTACTAGGAACCCAAAAATCCTCGTCTATGTCCGTCTCTATGTTTTCGCCATTAAGACGAACAGGACTGTCCAGAGCTTGCTGTACCCACTGCAATGCTACCTCTTTTCTAGCATGTATCAGAGGTACATAGCCAGCTTTAAGATACGCCATCAGATTCATACAACACCCTCTGTGCCGCCTGATACAAAGCCCTCGCCTGTACATCAAGCCATGTTTCTTTTCTGTTAGGACGTCGAAGCCCGTTTCTACTGCGCTTTAGTTCGCTTGCGGAACAAAGCGTGGCGGCTATGTCCGTATCTGTTATTAACGCACAGCCTCCATAACTATATTCCTTCCATGAAGCCGCACCGTTTAGCAACTTCTTTTCAGTATACGGACGCTCTACATTTTCTGTAATCATTTCCATATACATTTCCACACCTTTATCCCATGCACTCTTTCTAGGCATTTGCTACCTCCTCTGAAATAACAAGAAGCAGTATTATAATGGCTATCACTTTTCTACCTCCTCTGAAATAACAAGAAGCAGTATTATAATGGCTATCACTTTTCTACCTCCTGTACCAGCCATTCTTAGCACTTCTTATCATGTTAAAAGCGCCGCATTTAGAGCACCTCATAGATACTCTTCTAAGTGTATTATTGTAACTGATTACGCCGCATTTAGTACACTTAAATGCAAAGCTATTCATCTTCCACTTTCTCCCAGTCAGCAAGCAACTCATTATCAAACCAGTTGCCTCCGCCAAGCTGTACATGCAAATCTGTATCAGTTAAGTCTATATGGGTTACCATAGCCATTGCGCTCCCGTCTTTCTTTCTGACTACATCACCGATGCTCAAGTCTGTCCACTTCAACTCTTTAGGTTCGAAGACGAGATAAGCAAGTGCATAAGCACAGCCACTAGCAAAGATAAAACGATATGTTTTGCCTTCGTCTCCAATTATTTCAATTGGTCTGGGTACTTGATTTTCAGCTACACGTTCTTTCAGTGTAAGCATATCATCAGCGACTATAACCACACTCCCAACTTTCAGCTCATCTGCATTGAGAGCTGTGTATACTCTACTCTTGTCAAACTCCATTTCTCTACCTCCTAAATCCAGCCTCTGTTATTGTAAACAATTTTGCTACACAAGTCTTTTGCTTTCGTTCCTTCCAAGTACCCATGCTTAGAAGCCCATGCGATAGTCTCACACACTTCGTATGCTTCTTCTTTTGTAAGGCATTTGATACCCTTTTGGGGGGCTGCTTCTTCTTTAGTCATTCCGATACCTCCCTTAGTAAGAGTGAAAGCTGTTTAAGGGAACTGAAACGTTGTAGCTCAAATCCCATGTGTAAGAATTAAGATAAACGTAGTTATAATTATTCATTCTTCCGCCTCCTTTTGCTTCTTTATCAAATCCCTCTTTTCAATGCAAGAACAAGGGAATGGCTTCCAGTCTACAATAGTAGCGTCATTGGTTATATCACAAATGAAATCCCCGCATTCTGCATAAGTACAGTGCTCACATAAGTCTGTACATGTCATTCCCATATATGCTCCCCCCTTAAGCGCCGCGATAATCAAGTCACATGCCTTGAGACGCTCTTCAAGGTTTCTGCTTTCATCAGTCACTATTTGATATAGCGAGCCCTTTATTTTTGTGGAACACCCACAATCATATTTAGTAACACTAGCGCAATGAGCAGCGGTATACTTCCACAGAGGACATCTAGTGCAACCGTTATCGTCACCTGGTGTCTCATGGTCTCTGACATAATGACAGAACCAGCAGTTACACTGCCATATATAACCACTATCTGGTTTCTTGAATACACCTGTTTCCTTAAGCTGTTTCTTAATTGTCTCCCACTGCTCAATAGCAGCTTTACGTTCCTTTGTCATGATTGAAACTCCTCATTGTATACATCGACAGTAGGCTCAATCCATTCGTCAGAACCCCAAGGACGGATTTTGTATTCGTCACGAACTTCCATTGTATCTTTTTCATCGACACAGTCATAACCCAATTGAGTGCACGCGACATACCCTGTTTTGCACTGACCATTACCCTTAGCAAGCCATTCAGCAAGCTGCCGATATGTCATGCGCTGTGTCTCTGAAACAATGCGATATTCAGTTTCATCAATATACGCTTCTGCCTTTTCTTCATCTGTCATCCCTCTACCTCCCAATATGCCTTGATGAGCCACGTAGGAATGCCGAATGGGGCTCCCTCAGCACATTCATACCCATAGCCATTCATTTTAGGCTCATACATATCAGACTGCAACTCTACTTCGATTGTCTTACCTACAAGCGTCCTGTACATGCCACTCTTGCGCTGCTTATCTGCAAGCAATGTAGATGTAGACGCCTGAAGGTAGACCTTAGGTACCCATTCTTTCTCTTGCAAGAATGGGTCTTCCCTGCATATGCAGTTCTTTTTAATCCACTTTTCATCGTGCAGTGTTACGAATCTTCTAGTCATTCTATTACCTCCTTTAGTTAAACACTTCACTAGTTAAACACTTCACTGATGAACCAATTAGGAACCCAATAGGAGTGCTTATTTACGTTAATCATGTATGCGGCATCTGCTGGAAAGTCTAATGCGTCTTTATCTACTAAATCTGCGTCAACAGTCTCGTCTGCATGTGATAAGACAGATGGATATAAATACACTTGTTCATTACCATACTTTTTATATCTCATGACTCCACTATCCCAGCTATCCCTCTTACAATGGAGCCATACCCACAGCTTTGACTTAAGTTTAATTTTCATCTTTCCACTCCTTTTCTAATGTCTCATAATATTCAGACACCCAGTCCTTGTAGTCCGGCCACCCATCGTCGTCCATTAAAGCAAATGCGTCTTCATATTGTTGTTTACAGAAGTCCTCGAACGACACTTGTCTCTCTTCCATCAGCTGATATGCTATATCGTTCATGCGTTCTCCTCCACTACCTCATGCCAGTTAACAAGGTCATCTTCGGTCTCCCATATACTGCCAAGACAAACTGGCATAGAAGCGCCAACATCTTTAGCAACACACATAGCGGTCCGGCCTGTTACCTCATTCCGATATATCTTGCCTATCTTGAAATCCTCAGCAGTATTAGCAGGCTTCACTCTGTATTCATATTCAAGACCCCAGCAGGGCGTTGAGGTAGGCATCCAGTCTTTAGTGTTGTCTCTGCGGAACTGAATCTGCTTACCGTCAAGCCATGCTTTAGCGACCTCAGCGAACTTGTCATGTTCATAGCACCAATCTGCTGCATCGTCTACGTCATCAAACTCAGCGAAAACGTGACAGTCTTTTGGCTCGGCGGTGTACGCGAATTCGACTTGAGTACCATTCAAGACTACATAGAACTTAGTGACAGGGTACGCGTAATGCCACCTACTACCGTCCTCATCAACGAAATAAAGTAATTCATCGCTCCACGTTACGTTTTTATGCCCCTTACAATCACCCTCAACCTTTTTCTTCAAAGAGTAAAGACTGTCCGCAACCAGAACATTCTTACCTTTAAGCGAATCGTCCCACTTGAAATAAACATTATCGATATTAAAAACCATTCTCATGCCTCCGCTATCTTGCGCAACATCTCTTGAATCATCTCAGCAGAATCGCTATTACCAAGTTCCATCTTATAGAACTGCTCCCCGCCAGCAACAACTTCCACCTTTACCACTACCCCGCCCATAGTAAGAGCAACCTTACTCATCTCATACAGATTACTCATATTTTCAGCCAGCGTAGCAACGTCTCTGATAAACTCCTTTACGCACCCGTTAGCGCCCTCCATGAATTCGTCCGCATTCCCGAACTTCTTCATGTACTCGATAAGTTCCTTTGCACTTATCCCCATTTGTTCCACGTGTTCCATTCCTTTTACTCCTCTCTTGCCTTAAGGCTCTCTTGTGTGTTAGTTTTTAAGCTAACTCTTAAAATGGCGTCCCAGTGCTCATTGAAGAACTGATACGTCACCATAATTTCGTTATGCTCTTTTATGATGTTGCTTAGCAACACCATATCATCTTTCAGTTGTTCTATTTCTAAGGTCAACTCCTGCTGACGTTGTTCACACAAC
>JAEIGA010001621.1_pt1 | contig 35269 bp, 26 predicted proteins | sample 9270691 | NCBI WGS metagenome assembly JAEIGA01 (sample SAMN17057246, study PRJNA624740) | gut metagenome | biome: biome; isolation source: fecal sample | host: Bos grunniens | place: China: Xizang | collected 2019
AATCAATAATTTGCCACACCACTCGCATTTTTTCTGAATGTCGATGTTACTAGCCATTTCATTTATCTTTTAATTTCGCCAAAAATGTATCTCTGCGTCTCACTGTGTCTCACAGCGTCTCATTTTTCCATCACCTCGCCAACTCAAAATCGCATTTCAAGCGGCGAGGTACACAGGAGGTACAAAAACAGGCGTAAAAAGGCTTAGCAACGATTAACAACGATGCTTGCACAAATAAAAATAGCACCCGTAAAGAGTGCTATACTAATCATTTATGATTGATTTAACCATTTGATAATCAACTACTTACTTTCCGATGCAGAATTTGGAGAAGATTTCGGTGAGGAGGTCGATGGTGGTGACTTCGCCGGTGATTTCGCCGATGGCGGAGAGGACGGCACGGATGTCTTGGGCGACGAGGTCGGTGGGGATGCCCATTGCGAGAGCTTCCTTGGCGCTGGTGAGCGCATCGTGGGCCCTCGTGAGAGCCTCGTAGTGACGACTGTTGGACACCACTGTTTCGCCCCTCATAACGTCGCTTGTGTCGATACAGCCTCGAATGGCGGAGAGGAGTTCATCCACCCCCGTGCCATATTTCGCCGAGATTCCAATCCAACCTTTGGGCACTCTTTGGGTGCATTTGTCACACTTGTTGAGCACCCTTAAAATATGCTGATTATCTGAAATTTCTACCACGTCATCGCTCACATTCTCAAAGAGTTCGATGATGATTTGAGCTTCGCCCAGAGCCTTGTGTGTGCGCTCAATGCCGAGGTTTTCGAGCTTGTCGCCCGTTTCGTGCAGACCTGCGGTGTCTATGAATCGGAAGACCACGCCATCAAACCTCACGCACTCCTCGATGGTGTCGCGTGTGGTGCCCGCAATATCGCTCACCATAGCTCGCTCGTCACCCACAATGCGATTCAGGAGGGTGCTCTTGCCCACATTGGGTTCGCCTACAATTGCTACGGCCACGCCACGTTTTATGGCATTTCCCGTGGCAAATGAGTTGGTCAGGCGCATAATTTCGCCATCGATACTATCGAGTAGGGTGGTAAGCTCCCCTCGGTCGGCAAACTCAACATCCTCCTCCGAGAAGTCCAATTCGAGCTCCAACAGCGATGCCAAGCGCACCAACTCGCCCCTCAAAGAGGAGAGCGACGAAGAGTAGCTGCCTCGAAGCTGTGTGTCGGCAAGTGTGAGAGCCACACGCTCCTCGGCGGCGATGATGTCTGCCACCGCTTCTGCCTGCGAGAGGTCTATCTTGCCTGCGAGGAATGCACGCTTGGTAAACTCTCCGGCCGTCGCCGAACGTGCGCCCGAGAGGATTGCGAGCCTTATTATTTCGCTCACGATGTATGCCGAGCCGTGACACGCAATCTCCACCATATCGCCTCCTGTGTAGCTGTGTGGTGCGCGGAAGAGCGACACCATCACATCGTCGATCCTACGCTCACCATCCCATACTACGCCGTGCGCCATTGTGTAACCTTTGCGCTCTGCGAGGGGTTTGCCGCTTGTGGTGCGGAGCAGGCGGTCGGCAATCGAGATGGCATTTTCGCCCTCGATGCGCACGATTGCAATGGCTCCTCCCGATGGGGTTGCGGGGGCTACTATGGTGTCGTTGTGGATGGTCATAATCGAAATGTGTGGATTAGAGTGTGAAGCGTCTTATTTCAGGAAAATCTCCAACTTCTGACCGATGCGGATTTTGGAGGGATCTTTGATGTTGTTCCACTTGCAAATCTGCTTGACGGTCACGCCATATTTGCGAGCGATGATGGAGAGATTTTCGCCCGACTGCACTTTGTGAATTTTGCTGTCGATGACAAAGGTGGGCATCTCGCCATTCTTTCTGGGGCTCATATATTCGGCAAGGTAGAGTGTATCCTTACCCATAATTGCAGCCTCGTTGTCGAGGAACTTGCCAATCTCGGAGATGGGCAATACGATGTCATACTCGCGCCCCCTTACGGCAGGCACGATATCCTGCTTGAACTGTGGGTTGAGTGCGCGCAACACCTCCATGGGGGTGCCGATTGTGGAACTTATCTGCTCCAAGTGCATAATGCGCCTGATGTGCAGTGTGTCGGTAGCAAGGGGCACGGGAGGCTCCGCGGGGGTAATGTTGTGCTCCTTGTGGTAGTGGTAGGCATAGGTTGCCGCGATGAATGCGGGAACGTAGCCCCTTGTTTCGGGCGGCAGGTAGGGGTAGATATCCCAGAAACCGGCCTTACCCTCCACCCTTCGGAGGGCTTTGTTAACTTTCCCCGGCCCGCAGTTATAGGCAGCAAGTGCGAGGTTCCAATCGCCATACATATTATAGAGGTGGCGCAGGAATTTGCATGCAGCCTTGGTGGAGAGCAGGGGGTCGAAGCGCTGGTCGATGAAGGAGCTTACCTCCAAACCATAGCCCTTGCTCGTGCCATACATAAACTGCCACAGTCCCGAAGCACCCACTTTGGAGCGAGCCTTGGGGACGAGTGACGACTCAATGACCGGAAGCATACGGAGCTCCAATGGAAGGCCGTGTGCATCGAGCTCCGCCTCAAAGATGGGGAAGTAGTAGAGTGAGCGACCGAGTACGCGACTCATCACATCTTTGTTGCGTGTGATGTAGGAGATGATATATTTCCTTACGACTTCGTTGTATGACATCGGTATGGCGGACCCTATGGCCTCCAAACGTGCGATGTAGATTGAGTCGGGAATGTTGCTCGCGGGGAGATCCACGGTGTCGATTGCAATGAGAGGATTGAGGAGTTTTTCGCTTGTCAGTTGGCTGTGGCGCTGGCTCCACGAGATGAGCATCGAATCCAACATTGGCATAGATAGACGCTCGTCGAGGCTCTCCTCGTTGGATGCGACGCTCTCTTCGGGGATGATTATGGGTTCTTGTGCGGTGGCGACACCCTGCCACGAGAGCATGCAGAGGGTTGCCACAATGATATGCTTGAATCTCATCGTGTACGTTAAAAATTCATCGTAAGGTTGAAACCAAAGTTATTGGTGATGCCTCTCTCTCCGACAGATTGGGTGATGCAGGGCGTAACCTTCATAGAGAGGTTGTCGCTGATATCGTAGGCCTGCATGTGAGCATCGATGTGCGCGTCCGCAACCTGTACCAGATAGACTGCCACCGTGCCGATGATAGCCAAGTCGCGATTTCGTCGATAGGCGTTCTTGATGGAGCGCAGTGACTCCTCGGAGGTGTAGGGGAACTCGCTGATGGTCGAGTCGTCGCCATCGGTTGTGAGGTCATAGGCGGTTTTGAATCGTGTGTAACCCCTCTGGTTCCAGTCGATCACATAGACCATCGAGGCCATACCGACAACCACAATGGGAACCTTCCAATAGCTACCGTTGTAGACCTGTCCCGCACCGGGGCAAACAAACGAGAGTGTTGTAGCCTTCTGGATGTCGGACATATCGGAGGCGGGGTGATTGACAACGCCATCGACCAGAAAACCCATATAGGATGCCACAGCCGTACCGAACAGCAGTGTGCGATAGGATTTATATTTGAGCATCTCGGTCTGCACAGGCGTGCGCTCCTCTTGGGTTGCACCAGAGGCTGCGAGCTTGTCGAATTCGGCCTTATATGAGAGATACTTTTTGTTCTGCTCCAAGCCTGCCCACAGTGGGAGTCCGACCATAGCATATTCGAGCGGAATCTTCCAATATTTCTCTTCGTAGAGCTGTGCAAAACCGGGCAGTACGACGCTCGCAAGTGTGGTGGTCGAAACCGATAGCGAATCGCGGAATAGCCAGTTGTAGCGCTCCTTCTTTGTCGTATCTGCGGCAAGCGAATCTATACCCATATCGAGCGAATCGGTGGGGGTGGCAATGGGGAGTAGGGTGGTGCGCCTTGTGGTGAGCGAATCGATGCGATTGGTGAGCGTTGCCACGCCAAGCGAGTCCTCTGTGGGGATGCTCTCTCTTGCTACGATGAGCGACTCGATGAGCCTCGAAAGATTGGCCGCTTCCAGCGAATCTTGCTCGGCAGTGCGCACAACGGGCATAATGCGACCACCCGATCGCACCTCGAAGCTCTGCGTGAAGTCGGCAATGGCCACAACCTCTTTCTTCTTTTTACTCCTCTTCTGTTCTTCGCCTTTCTCGCTCTCCTGTGCCCAGATGGACGTGGGGAGGAGTGTGGCAAAGAGTACCACAAAGAGTCGCAGGGATATGTTGATTATCTTTTTCGTCATAGAACTATTTTGCAAGTTTCTCCAAGCGCTCAACGAGGGCATTGATCTCGTTGTCGCCCGAAAAACCGATGATAATCTTGCCGCCACCGTCGCCGGTACGTTTGATCTGGATATTCTCACCCACGAGTCGGGAGAGCTGCTCCACTGCACGAGTGTAGATCTCGGGGAACTCCTCCTCTGCTTCGCCGGTCGCCGTGGGCTTTTCGAGGTTTGCGAGGAGCTTTTTTACGAGTTGCTCGGTAGCTCTCACCGAGAGTTCCTTCTTTGTCACCTTCCTGACGAGCGAGGGCTGCATCTCCTCGGGAGCACCTGCGATAGCCTTGGCGTGGCCCATAGTGATGAGGCTCGCTTTGAGGGCTGCCTGCACTTCGGGGCACATCTGCATCAGTCGCAAGTAGTTTGCCACAGTAGAACGCTTCTTGCCTACCCTCTGTGCCACCATCTCCTGCGTTACGCCACACTCGTCGATGAGCCTTTGGAGTGAAATGGCAATCTCCATGGCGTTAAGGTCCTGACGCTGGATGTTCTCCACGAGTGCCATCTCGTGCAGCTCTTTGTCGTCCACCTCGCGGATATAGGCGGGGATGGTGTTGCGCCCTGCGAGCTTCGAAGCTCTCCAACGACGCTCACCGCTGATGATGATATATGTGCCATCTGCCTCGCGGCGCACGGTGATGGGCTGGATAAGTCCGAGCGTGGAGATCGAGTCTGCCAACTCCTCCAAGGCATCGTCGTCGAACTCTGTGCGAGGCTGCTTGGGGTTGGGCTTGATTTTCTCAATCTCCAACTCCTCCATACGGCTCACTGCGGGGAGTTCGTCTATGTAGTTTTCGGCTTCGAGGATGGCACCCAAACCTCTGCCGAGTCCTGTCAGTTTTTTCATAACTCTATAACTTATTGTGTTCTGTTTTTATTGTTTCTTGCGATTGCGTTTGAGGAACTCCTTGGCGAGCTCCATATAGCACTTGCTACCCGAGGAGGCGGCATCGTGGAGGATTACGGGTACGCCGTGCGAGGGGGCCTCGTCGAGCCTTACGCTACGCACGATGATGGTGTCGTATGTGAGGTGCTTGAAGTGCTCCTTCACCTCGAATGTCACTTGGTTTGCCAAGCGTGAGCGCGAATACATCGTCATCACAAATCCCTCGATTTCGAGCGCCGTGTTGAGTTTGCTCTTGACCATCTTGATGGTGTTGAGCAACTTGCCCAGACCTTCGAGTGCAAAGTAGCCGCACTGAACGGGAATCAATACGGAATCCGAAGCTACGAGTGCATTGACGGTAGTGTAGCCGAGGCTGGGGGAGCAGTCGATGAAGATGTAGTCGTAGTTGTCGCGCACCTCGTCCAAGACCTTCTTCATACGGTAGTGGCCATCGGAGAGCGTGGCAAGCTCTGCATCGGCACCTACGAGATTGATGCTCGAAGGGAGTATGGAGAGTTTCTTCACATCCTCGCTCTGCCTGATTACATCTTTGGCCGAACATTTGCCCACGATACACTCATAGATGCCCTCGTTGCGGATGTCGAAACCGAGTCCCGAGGTGGCATTGGCCTGTGGATCGGCATCCACAAGCAGTATTTTTTTGCCCATGATCGCGAGGTTTGCTGCGAGGTTTATTGCTGTTGTTGTTTTGCCTACTCCACCCTTCTGATTGGCGAGTGCTATAATTTTACCCATAGTATCCCATTTTAATTATGGGACAAAAATAGTATTTTTTCTCGAAAGAATAGTTATTGTTTCAATGAAAATATATATATTTGAGGTTGGAAAATGTGACTATTGTCACACCAAGGATTGAAAGTAACTCTAAACCATTAACTTTAATAAAACTATTACTATGGAATCGTTGAAAGGTAAAGATTTTTTGAAATTGCTCGATTTCTCGTCCGAAGAGATCCGTTATTTCCTCGAACTCGCTGCTAAACTCAAAGCAGACAAAAAGGCTGGCAAGGAGGAGAAACACCTTGTGGGTAAGAACATTGTACTTCTTTTCGAGAAGGACTCCACTCGTACCCGTTGCTCCTTTGAGGTAGCTGTTCACGATCAGGGTGGTCACGTTACCTACTTGGGCCCCAGCGGCTCGCAGATGGGCAAGAAAGAGAGCATTGCAGATACTGCACGTGTTCTTGGCAGGATGTACGACGGTATCGAGTATCGCGGCTACGGTCAGGCTATCGTTGAGGAGCTTGCAAAATATGCCGATGTTCCCGTATGGAACGGCCTTACCAATGAGTATCACCCCACCCAGATTTTGGCAGACTTTTTGACTATGTCGGAGCACTGCAACAAACCTTTCAGCGAGATGAAGTTCTGCTACCTCGGCGACGCTCGCTACAATATGGGTAACTCGCTGATGGTTGGTTGCGCAAAGATGGGTGTTGATTTCCGCGCTGCTTGCCCCGCAGGTTATGCTCCCGAGCCTTGGCTCGTTGAGGAGTGCCAGAAGATCGCTGCCGAGACCGGTGCGAAGATCACCATCACCAACGACGTGAAAGAGGCTGTGAAGGATTGCGACTTCCTCTACACCGACGTATGGGTGTCGATGGGTGAGAGCGACGAGGCTTGGGTAGAGCGCTTGGAGTGCATGATGCCCTATCAGGTGAATATGGATGTTATTCGTGCAACCGGCAACCCCGAGGTGAAATTTATGCACTGCTTGCCCGCATTCCACGATCTGAATACCCGCATCGGTCGCGAGGTTCACGAGAAGTTCGGTCCCGCAGAGTTGGAGGTTACCAACGAGGTATTCGAGAGCAAACACTCGATCGTCTTCGACGAGGCAGAGAACCGTATGCACACCATCAAGGCTGTGATGGTTGCAACTCTCGGTGAGTAAGAGAATTGAACCGCACTACATAAAGTAAATAATGAACAACGAGAATGTAGATAGAAATGATGCTTTGGAGCCCTCTTCGGAGGGCTTCGAGCAGTGTGCCGAGGGGGCTGCAAAGGAGAGCTCGACGGAGGTTGTTGAATCCGTGAAGAAGCCGAGTAAATTCCCCACGTGGACCGATCTGTTTGCCACGGTGGGAGTGTTTGTGCTCTCGGTGTTGGCGGGTAGCGTTATTGCCGTTGCGATGATGAAATTGCAGGGCTATGAGGTGATGCCCCCACACGTCACTTTTGTCTACTATCTCATCCAGATGTTACCCGTCATCGCTTTTGTCCTGTGGCGTCGCAGTAAGGTCGGGCGCGATAGTGGTTTGCACCTCGGTTTGCGCCACATCAATATGCCGATGGTTCTTTGGGGTGTGTTGCTGGTTGTTGCCTCGGGCGTGGTGCTCGAACCGCTGCTTGCACTCTTCCCCACGGAGGGGTATAATGCCGTAATGCAGACTATTGGCTTGGGCGGATGGGCGATACTTTCGACCGTCGTTGCTGCACCTATTTTGGAGGAGGTTCTCTTCCGAGGGCTCATCTTTGAGTCGTGTAGCGAGCGCTTTGGCAGAGGTGGAGGCCTGATTTTGTCGGCACTCTTCTTTGGCCTCATACACGTGGTGCCGGTGCAGATGGTCAATGCTTTTGTGGTAGGTCTGATTTTGGGCTACGTCTACCTGCGTACACGCTCGCTCTTGTCGGTGATTGTCATCCACTCGGTGAATAACGCCATAGCATACGCCTCCATAGCATTCTTTGGGGATGCCGGTACGGCCACTTTGCGCGATGTGGTTTCGCAGACGTGGCTCTATTGGACACTCTATGGAATCTCGGCCGTGGTCTTCTTGTGGGCTATGTTCAGATTGTGGAAAACGTTGCACGACCACGTAGAGGTGGACGAGTAGTGCCCCCTTACTCTCGAATATTTGGAAAATATTGCAAGGCAGAGTCAGTCATGAGTGACTCTGCTTTGTTTTTTTGTGCTTCGCCACGCTTTTTCATAAAGTGCCGCTGTGTATTTCGGCCTAAAAATGCATAGCGAATCCATAATAACCCGCCCTTGTTTTGCGTTTTTAACTCATAAGAGTTATATTTGCGCCCGTGAAAAAAAGCATTATGAAGAAACGATTGCTAAATATATCTGTTCTATTGTTTGCAACTTTTGCTACGGGATGCCAACTGCTGCACCACGACGAGGAGGTTGCCCGTGTGGGTGAGAGTGTGCTCCGACGCTCCGAGTTGGATGGTGTCACCGCGGGACTTGTGGGCGAGGATAGCCTCTGCCGTGCGGAGAGCTATGTGGACCAATGGGTGCGCCGCGAGGTGAAGATGCAGGAGGCCGAGAGGGTGCTCGCTGCCGATAGGGCAGAGGTGGATAAGATGGTGGAGGCCTATCGCACCTCGCTGATGACCAATCGCCTCGAACAGCAGTATTTGACGGGTAGGCTCGATACGCTCATCACCGACAAGATGGTGAAGGAGTATTTTGCAAGTCACAGGAGAGATTTTGTGATGGATCGCACGATTCTGAAAGGTCGCATAGTCAGACTCTCGGATAAGTATCGCCAGTCGGTTAAGCTCTTCAATCTGATGGGTTCCAAGAGTAAGGAGAAGCAGCAGGACTTCTTGGACTTGTGCCGCAAGAATAATTTCGAACTCCACACGTTTGATAGTTGGGTCGATTTCAGCGAGTTTTTGTCCTACCTTCCTGTGCGAAGGGATAAGAACTACGACTACATCCTTTCTGGCGGCGAGATTCGCCAGATGTCGGATGCCGACAGTAAATACTTCATTGAGATTACCGAGGTCTTGCGCAAGGGCGAACCGGCACCTCTCGAAAGAGTTGAGGAGAGAGTGCGCCGAGTGCTCTACAATAGACGACGCGCAGAGGTTGTGGAACTCTACAACGACAGCCTCTACAATGCAGCCCTCTTGGAGGGAAAGATTAGAATCAAATAGAAGAGAAAAAGAATATGAACAAGAGATTTTTTATTGCACTTTTTGCAACTCTGGCTTCCCTCGTAGTTGAGGCACAGACGGTTGTTGCCGACAAGGTAGTTGCCGTTGTGGGAAATTCGGCAATCCTCTACTCGGAGGTTGTGGATTATAGCCGACAGATTGTTGCACAGCGCAAGGAGCGTGGCTACACCTCCGACCGTGACCCTATGAGCGAGTCGCTTGAAGGACTCCTGATGCAGAAATTGCTCTACAATCAGGCACTCATAGACTCCATCGAGATCAATACTTCGGCTGTGTCGGAGAATGTCGATAAGAGGGTGGAGGCTATGATCGCCGAAGTGGGCTCGATTGCAGCTCTCGAAGCCGATGCTGGTAAGCCCATCTTTGAGATTAAGGCCGATATGCGTCGTATGGCCGAGGAGGGACAATATGCACAGACTATGCAGGCAACCATTATGCAGAAGATATCTGTCACCCCCGGTGAGGTGGAGAAGTACTACCACTCGCTCCGCACCGATATGCTTCCCATCGTCCCCGAGCAGTATGTCTATGCACAGATCACCAAGTTCCCTTCGACCACCACACAGGCCAAGCAGCGTACCCGCGAGCGCCTCTTGGAGATGAGGGAGAGGGTTATTGGCGGCACAAGGTTCGATATGCTTGCGCGTATGTATTCGATGGACCCCGGTAGTGCCTTGCAAGGTGGCGAGATGGATTATATGGCTCTGGAACAGCTCGAAAAACCCTTTGCCGAGGCGCTCTCCAAACTCCAACCCAACCAGATTTCGGGTGTTGTGGAAACCGTCTATGGCTATCACATCATCCAACTTATCGACAAGATGGGTGAGCAGTATAAATGTCGCCACATCCTTCTTCGCCCCACCTTTACGGATTTTGAGCTTGCCGACGACTTGAAGATGCTCGACAGCCTGCGTACCGAGATTTCGGCGGGCAATGTCACCTTCGAGAAGGCGGCTTTGGAACACTCCGACGATAAATACTCCAAGCAGAACGGTGGTCTGGTGACCAACCACGAGCTCTTGGAGGTCTATGGTGCCAATGATACGAGCTACTCGCGCACGGCATTCTACAAGGAGGATCTCGGCAGGGACTACACCTATATGCGTGGTTTGAAAATCGGCGATATCTCCGCACCATTTCAGGGTGCAGATTTGAGAGGCAATACTCTCACAAAGATTATCAAACTTGTGGACATCATCCCCGCACATACCGCCAGCCTCGCCAACGACTACCTCCAAATAGAGCAGATCGCGCTCCAACACAAACAGCAGGAGGAGTTTAAGAAGTGGCTCAATAAGAAGATTTCGACGATGTATGTCCGCATCGACTCGATGATGGATACCTCGGAGTTTGAGAATAAGAATTGGATAAAGTAAGCCCTTGAAGAGATTTCGATACATACAGTTTGCGATTCTCTCGCTCCTTTTGTTGGGGGCGGGAGATGGCATTTTTGCCCAAACCCCAAGGCGCAATGCCGAGGGTAAGGAGCTCACCCCCGTGGATATTAAGTCCAAACGTACACGTCCTGTTCCAGTGGGTGACACGACGGGCTATGCGCTGACGGGCGATGTGGTACTCTACCACAACGGTGCAGTCATCACGTGCGATAGTGTTGTTCGCTACAATGAACGACAGATGAGCTGCTTCGGTAATGTCATCATCAAGAAGGACGACACCTACATCTACGGCGATAGGGCAGAGTATAGCCGCGATGAGGGCGAGGCGAGGGTATTTTCGCCCCTTGTGAAGGTGATGAATGGAGAGGCTACGCTCTACACCTACAACCTTGTGTTCAACACTGCCGACAATATCGGTCGCTACTATGGTGGCGGCACCTTCACCAATGGCGAAAACCTTATGGAGGCAGAGAGGGGATATTTCTATGCCGATTTGGACGAGATGGTCGGTGTAGAGAGGGTGGAGATGAAGAACGAAACCTACCAGATGAAGTCCGACTCGGTGAACTACAACACCGAGAGCGAGATTGCCCGCTACTTCACTCGCAGTGTCACTTGGAAGGAGGATGGTGAGATCCTCTCCTCCGAGGAGGGCGAATATCACAATAAGGAGCAGCGCTACCTCTTCCGTAATAATGCCTATGTTATGAGCGACCAGAAGGAGATGTGGGCCGATACGGTCGATTACCACGAAATGGTGCAGTTTATCGAGCTCAAACATAATGCACAGATCCGAGATGAGGAGCATATGAGCATCGTCTTTGGTAACTATGGCAATTATAGCCACGCGACGGGAGATACGTTCCTGACCAATGATCCTGCCTACATATCCTATGCCGATAGCGATGGTAACGGTGTGAACGATACGGTGTTTATGCGCTCCGACTCGATGTATCTCTATCGCATCGACTCGCTCGGCTATTGCACCCTCACGCGCCCCGATTCGGCAACGCTTGCTTCGGAAATAGAAGCCAAGTTGAAGGCCATCGAGGATAAGAGGATTGCCGATAGTGTTGCGGTAGTGACGGCAGAGCGTAATCGAATCACGGCAGATAGCCTTGCCAAGGTGGCAGAGGCAGAGAGGGTGAAACTGATTGATAGTCTTACGCTTTTGCGTGCCAACTATGCTGCTATGGAGTCCAATGATAGCATAAGGATGGCAACGGAGAGGTTGGACTTTATGCTCGACAGCATTCAAAACCCCGTGGTGGACTCTACGGCAGTGCAGGGAGTGACAGACTCCTTGGCTGGAAATGGTGCGACAATCTCGCTCAATGGCGAGGATGGGGGCGAAGGTGCCGACTCGACGGTGGTCAAGGATCCAACAGGTGAACGCATAATGCTTGGATTGCGCAATGTCAAACTCTTCCGCAAGGATTTTCAGGGTATCTGCGACTCGCTCCTGATGTTCTCTGCCGATTCTACTTCGCAGCTCCACAAAAATAGTGTGATGTGGAACGAGATCAATCAGATAACCAGCGAGCGTGCCGATGTCTATACTCGCAACCAGAAACCCCACCGTGTGCTCTTCTCGGGTGGCAAACCTCTGATGAGTGCCGAAATCGACACCACGCGCTACAATCAGGTGGCGGGCAAGACCATCGAGGCTTTCTTTGTGGATGGCGTTATGAATCGCACCGACATTGTGGGTAATGCACAGACCTACTACTATATGGTCGATGATGCCGATGGTGCGCTGATGGGCTTCCTTGTTGCCGAGAGTGCCGATATGACATTCTTTATCATCGAAAATACGGTGGATGGCATTATGTATCGCGGTAATCCTGTCTATACAATCTACCCGATGGATCAGATTCCAGCCGACCAACCCCAGCGTATGCCGGATTTCGTATGGTACGCCTCGGAACGACCTACGGCAGAGATAATTATGGGCGATTGGATCATCAACCCCTCGGAGAGGAAGCGCTACTTGGAGATGCGTCGCCCCAAATTCCCCATTACCTACTCCATCGAGCGCCACAAAGAGTCGCTCATCTCAAATGGCGAGTGGGTGGATCGCACGGAAGATATTACCGATGAGGCCAAAGAGTTCATCGAGAGAGTGAAAGATAATTAGATAAAATAAACATAACAAACTAACACACACAGAGTAAGAATTATGAAAATTCAGGACATTTTGGCGATTTCGGGCGAGGCTGGCCTCTACCTCTACATCGCAGGTAGCCGCAACGGCGTGATCGCACAGAGCCTCGTAGATGGCAAACGCAAAAACTTTTCGGGTACCCATTCGAGGGTAAGCTCGCTCGCAGAGATCAGCATCTTCACCGATGACGAAGATGTGGCTTTGGCAGAGGTTTTCACCAAACTCTACGCCCACACCGAGGGCAAACAGACCCTTTCGCACAAGGCTGGTGAGGTAGAGATGCGTTCGCTCTTCGATGAGGTGTTGCCCACCTACGATAGGGAGCGTTTCCACCTTTCGGATATGCGCAAGGTTTGCCAGTGGTTCAATATCCTTGTGAATGCAGGTATGACCGACTTCTCCATCGAGGAGCCCGCAGCAGAGGAGGCTACCGAGGAGTAGTTGTTTCTCACTGTAAGGCAAATAAATGATGCGAGTGCCCACGGAAGGGGGCACTCGCATTGTGTTTATATCTGTTAGAAGTTGATTTCAAATCGGCAGGAGAGCATATTGTAGTTTACCCCCACATCTTTACCCTCTGCAAGGTCGGGAGAGGTGGTGGGGACCCCCTCCGCATCGTATCCAACATTCAGCTTGCCGTTGCCGTTTGCATACTTATTGTTGGACACAATCTGATAGTTGAGCATCATCTTGATGTTGCTATTTACCCAATAGTTCACGCCCACGGTCCAACCATTCGCCGCACCGCCATAGATGCCCTGCGAGTCCAAGTCGAGGCGGTCGTAGCGCGCACAAAGTTCCATATCGCCCCACTCACGCCCGGGTGTGACGCGAGTATATTCGGCACTCCCCGAGTCGTAGTTCTGCCTGCCGCCAAAGAGTAGCACACCTGCTTGGGCATAGACGCCATAGAAGTGTTTGGTGGAGTTGTCGGTGGCGTGTTCGTTGATGTGGACATTGTCACCCAGATAGGCGGCCTCGAAACGCAAACCCTTGTAGTGGGCAGCAAGCTCGGCGGTGTACATCATCTCGTAGTTCACCTCGGGGATGTAGCCCGTGTCGAGATATTTTTTGCGATTGACCACCGTAGCATTGCGCGAGGAGATGCGCACACTGCCGTAGTTCTTGGGCGAGAGGTCGGCCTTGGGTGTACGGTAGGAAGCTGCAAAGCCGATGTGCAAGGAGGCATCTTTGAGCTCATAGAGGGGGCGGAGAACCACCTTACCCGTGAACGAATAGCCCGTGCTGTTGCCGTAATCTTTGTTGTTGTCCTCCACATTGGCTCGCACCTCGGAGCCCTCGACTGGCTGGAAGAATGCACCCGCAGCCATCCAGAGAACGGGAATATCCCACTCGGCCTGCACGCCGAGGTGTCGCGAGGGTGCGAAGGCTACGGCCATAGGTCGCTCGATGAATTGTAGATAGCGCGATGTGGTGTTGCGCGCGAGAGAGAAACTCTCCTTGAAGTTGCCGACCTGTAATTGGAAGTTGCCAAGACCGTCGTAGCGCATATAGGCATCTTTGAGCTCCACCACACCGTCGGCAAAGTCGATGTCGAGCTCGCCATACCAATCTTTGCGGAACTGCCCCTTGACTGCAAAACGGGCACGACGAAGACTCACGCCATTGCCAATCTTGTTGGCATAGTCGGGCGCACCCCAGAATACGGCACCGTCGGTCTGCACACGGATGTCAAACCAGATGCGGTAGTCGGCCGCCTTGTTCTGGAAGACGAGGAACCCATCCTGCGCCTCGGCGGATAGGGGAGTGACCTCTACTCTCTGCCCATACTGATTTGTGTCGGTCGTGTATGCCGATTTGAGAGGCGATGCTGCCTTGTTTTGGGCATTCATACCCACGGTGGAGAGTAGGGCGGAGAAGGCGAGTGCGAGGGAGAGAGACTTTTTCATAAGCACATACATTTGAAATGAAGTTGATATTTATGGTTATCAACCTCCCCTTGCTGCAAACTCCTTGCCGAAACTCAAACGCATCGATAGCCAACCGCCTGCCGTCAAACAAAAAGGCGAGCCGAGGATGTCGGTTCACCAGATGTTCTTGAAAGCCGTATAAAAACTAGTCGCGGGTATCTTTTTGGGTAATAATACCCGTGACAACGTGATGGAGGAGGGCACAAAAAAAGAGAGGACGCATTGTTCCTCTCTCTTCGTGTACCCGAAACCGGGGTCGAACCGGTACGGACCTTTCGGTCCACAGGATTTTAAGTCCGGCGTGTCTACCTATTCCACCATTCGGGCGCCGTATGCTCCCCATAAGGAGCCCACAAAAGTAGTAAATAAATTTGAAAGTAGAAAATCTTTCTTGCCCACAGCCATTCGGGGATATAAAAAATGGGCGGAAGGCAACCACAAAAATCCTTCCGCCCGACACGCATAGAGGCACGCAAACCATACTATGCGCAGTTTCTGTTTGGTCTATACTAATGGCGCATCATATGTGGGGAACCCATATGGCCTCCGCGGGGGCGACCGCCTCCCATACCCATATTGTCGAAATCCTTCTCCGAGAATCCTTTGCCAAATGCACGGATGTTGTAGACAAACTGCACAGCCACATACCTGCCAATCGCGAGGTTGGTGGTGTTCTGGATGTAGTTCATACCGACATCCTTGCGGAAGTCGCGGTTCTGGTTGAAGATGTCGTTCACGCCGATGCTCAACTCGCCCCTCTCATTTTTGAAGAGCTTTTTGCCGATGTAGGCGTTGCAGAGCAAAATCTCCTCGTTGTAGTTGTCGGTGATACCCTTATATTGGTTGTAGGTACCATTGGCAGTGAGGGTCAAACCCTTCCAAGCCACCCACTTGAACTCCACCTTTGCACTCTGATTGAAGTACTCGTTGAGCTGCGAGGAGATCTCCGAGGAGTTGTTGTTGCGGTTGTAGCCGATGTTGTACGACAAGGTGAAGTCGAGATTCTCGCTCACATTGCTACCAATCTGCACACCACCCGAGTAGTACTGACCGTGCATAATGTTTAGGTAGTCGTTGATCTTGCTGGGGGTGCTGTTGAAGTTGGCATTGGCGCGGAGGGTGATGTTGCTCTTGATTGCCTTGATGGGGAAACCGAAGCTCACGCCCGTAAAGATATTCCAGTTGTTGAAACCGGAGATATTCTCATAGGTGCTGAATGTGTTACCCACGCCGAGCTTCTGGCCTTCGTAGTCGGGAATCACAAAGTCGGGATTGTTCATCTGGATTGCCGACGAAATGGACCTCGTGGTTGCCTGCATACCGCCGTGAAGCATAAATGTGCGACCATGCTCAATATTCGTATTGGTGTAGAAGGTCATCAGGCTGTGTGAGTAGCTGGGCTTCAAGTTGGGATTACCGCGTGTGTAGCTTGTGCCATTCACATCAATTGCCTCCTGCAACTGACCGATCGAGGGGTTCTGCGTGCGGGAGTGCATCCTCACGCGCAGGGCGTTTGCTTGGTTGAAATTGATAGTCAAGTTGCCTCGATAGGTAACATCGTTGAAACTATACCTCTTCGACACCTCGGTAGGCAGGGTCTGCTCATTGCCGAGCGATGAGTTTTGATATGCCACACGGAAGTTGAGTTTGGTCTTCTCGGTCGAGAAGTTTATGCCGGGGCCGAAGCGGTGGATGGTATAACCACTCTCGGAGATGTTGCTCAATAGCGTGCCGAGGGTGGGGTCCAACACATTATTGATATAGACCTCCGTAGTCTTGTTCTGATTGTTCCTGTCGTGTGAGAACTCATACTCCACGTCGAGCTGTGTCTTCTCACCGAGGGGCTCGGTATAGGTTGCCTCCGCGCGGAAGGAGTTGCTACCCGAGAGATTCTCGATGATATTTTTGTAGAGCGAGTCGGTGGGGATGGTGAACTCATACTCGGGGATATTGTAATACTCGGAACTATTCCAGCGCAGACGGGAGTTGACCGTAATGGTTCTTCCGGCCTTGCCCAAGCGGGTGCGATAGAGGGCAAAAATATTACCGTATGTACCAACCCTCTGGTCGTTGCTCTTCTCAATGACATCTTTGAGTGTTTCGCCCGTGTCGCCATTCTTGATGAGTGACTCGGAGGTTTTGGCATTGGCATAGTTTTGGAGGCTGGCATTGGCGCGCACCATCAGCGACTGCGTCTTGCTGAACTTGTAGTCCAAACGCATATTCAGACGGTGGTTCCAGTTCTCGGCATTGGTGTCGGATGTGCTGCTGGACATCTCCGAGTAGTTATTACCATAGGTTGTACGATCTGTGGTATTGGTGTTGACGGTTGTCGAGTGGTTGAAGAAATAGCTACTCTGCAACTCCAATTTATCCCACTGATTTGCATAGTTCAAACCTACGGATTGCACCGTGGAGATACCCGACATAGGGCGCACCATAAAGTTGCGGGCACCTCTGCCACCGCCGCCACCACCGCCTTGTGCGCCCGAAGAGGTCGCACCAACGATATCCTCAAACGAGAAGTTGAGCTGGTTGATGTTGTTGGCCATAGCGATGATAGAGATCTTCTCGTCGCCATTGAATAGGTTGGCGTTGCCACCAACGCTATATTTGTCCAGATAGCCCCACGAACCATATACCTTGCCGAATACACCGCGACGTTTGCCCATCGAGGTTACGATGTTGATAGCCTTATAGCCCTCGCCGTCGTCAAGACCGGTGAACTCTGCCTTGTCGCTCAATTTGTCATAGACCTCCACCTTGGCAACCATCTCTGCGGGGATGGTCTTGATGGTTGTCGAAACGTCCTCGCCAAAGAACTCCTTGCCATCGACAAATACTTTCTGTACGCTCTCGCCCTGTGCGGTTACGGAGCCGTCGCTGTCGATGGTGATGCCGGGCATCTTGGACAGCAGGCCCTCTGCACTCGCATCCCTCACGGTTTTGAATGCCGAGGCGTTGTAGCTGATTGTGTCGCCCTTGGTAGAGGTGCCGAGGAATCCGTTGATCTCCACTTTATCGATGATGGTGGCATCCTCCGCCATCTTGATAATGCCGAGGTCGCGGACTTCGCCGGCAACGATCTTCACTTTCTGCTTGTAGTCACTATATCCGAGATAGGAGATTGTGATGTCATAGGTGGCGGGAGTGAGGTTTTTGACCTCAATCTTACCCTGATAGCCCGATGTGTGATATTGGGACTTCTGGCCTGCATCTATGAGCTCCACAACGGCACCATTGATGCCCTCTCCTGTTTTACTATCACGCAAAGTTGCTTTGAGTATTCCATTGTTTTGGGCAACGGTTGTGCCGATGCCCAAAACAATAAATCCTAAAAGCGCAACAAACTTTTTCATTTCGTGTTTGATTTATGTCGCCTAATTGTAGGGGAAATAAAACTCTCTATTTATTGTTGATTGCAGGGGTTGCTGCACACTCTTTTGCTTTGGGTGCAAATTGGCGATGTTTTATGAAACGCTCGCGAAGTTTTGCATTCTGCTCTTCGGTGAGAATGTTGCGAATCTGCTCAACGGTAGCCTTTTTGGTTTCGGGGCTCACAAAATCGTGTGCAATGCGACGTTTGTGGGGTTTAGTGAACTCTGCTTTTTTAGCGCACTCGCCCTTCTTGTCGCAAGGTTTGTTGCACTCTGCTTTTTTAGCGCACTCACCTTTCTTGTCGCAGGGTTTAGTGCACTCTGCTTTTTTAGCGCACTCACCTTTCTTGTCGCAAGGTTTGTTGCACTCTGCTTTCTTTGCACACTCGCCCTTCTTGTCGCAGGGTTTGTTGCACTCTGCTTTCTTGTCGCAGGGTTTAGTGCACTCTGCTTTTTTAGCGCACTCACCCTTCTTGTCGCAAGGTTTGTTGCACTCTGCTTTCTTTGCACACTCGCCCTTCTTGTCGCAAGCCTTGCTGTCGGGACACTTGATATCGCCACACGATTTCTTTGCCGCAGCCATATTTTTCTTCATCTCCTTACCCTGTGCGAGGTAGAGATTGTAGACCTCTTTCTCCTGTGCGTCGGTGAGCTCTACGAGTTTGTCAAGACGCTCGGTTTTGTTTTTTGCATACTCTTTTGCGTTGAATTTGGGTGCATCGCATCCGCAACACGAGTTGAGTAATACGGCAGCAACTGTCACAACCGCAAGTTTCAAAATCTTTTTCATACTCTCTAAAATTTTTATGGTTATGAATAAAATTATAAGTTTTCTTCAAATATGGTTTTACACAATACAAATATAGCACAGAGATGGCTCACAATGAGCCTCCCGAAGGGTGAAACGACCAAATAAGGGGGTGAAGTGACCTGCCGAGTGGGCGAGTTGTTCGCTATTGGAGCCACGATTTGAACTCGGCGGTGCGTGCCTTGCTGATGATGATGCGCTCGGGGGTTGCAACCGAGAGGTTAAGCGACAGGCGCGAGCCGAACCAAACGGAGATATCCTTGATGGCCCTGCGGGAGATAATGAACTGTCGGTTGGCACGGAAGAAACTCTCGCCACAAAAATCCACATAGAGTCCTTCGAGCGTGCCCTCTATCGGGTAGCTTTTGTTGTCGAGTGTAGTGAGAGTCACACGCTCATTGGAGGTGTAGAAGAAGGCAATATCCTCCTCCGATATGGGGATGATTTTGTCCTTAACCCTTGCGAGGATGGTCTTTTTCGTGCGAGAGCGCTCGACCATCTCGACTGTACGCTCGGTGTAGTCCTTGCGTGCGGCATAGGTGAGGCTTGTGAATTTGGCAATGGCTCGTTCCAAATCCTCCTGCTTGATAGGTTTGAGAATATAGTCGATGCTGCTCACTCGGAATGCGTCGAGAGCATATTGGTCATAGGCCGTAGTGAAGACTACGGGGGTGGAGATCTCCACTCTCTCGAAGATGTGAAAGGCATTGCCGTCGGCCAGATGTATGTCCATAAAGACCAGATCGGGAGCTGTGTTGTTCTCAAACCACTCCACACTCTCGGCCACACTTTCGAGCATCGCCACAACCTCAATCTCGGGGTGCGACGAGGCGAGCAACACTTTCAGGTTGCGGCTCGCAGCGGTTTCGTCTTCTATGATTATGGCTCTCATCTTGCTGTGCATATAATTGGGAGTTTGACGACAAAGGTGGTCCCATCGTTCTCCACCTCGATTTTGTGCCCGACGATGAGCTCATAGCGGCTCGAAAGATTCGCCAGCCCGATGCCCGTACCCTCTTCGGGTTGGAGCTTGGGATGGATTGGGTTGCTCACAACGATACTCTCGCCCTCGGTTGTGATTGTGACAGTCAGGGGACGCGAAGAGGTTATGGTGTTGTGTTTGACGGCATTTTCAATGAGTGGTTGGATGGAGAGGGGGGGGATTTCACAATCGTAGAACTCTTTGCCCACCTCCACCTCGATGTGGAGTTTGCCGGCGTAGCGTATCTCCAAGAGGTAGCGATAGGCCTCCAAGAATCGGAGTTCATTCTCCACAGTGGTCTTTTCCGCCTTGCCCTCCTCGATGATGTAGCGATAGGTGTCGCTCATCTGACCGATATAGGTCACAGCATCATCGTTTTTCTGTTCCCTGACGAGCATTGAGAGCGAGTTGAGCGAGTTGAACAGGAAGTGTGGATTGACCTGATTGACCAGCGTGTTGTATTGCCAAGTGAGGTTTTCGTTTTTCAGCCTCTCGTTCTCCATCTCGACAACCTGCTTGGCATAGAGCAGCTCATATACCTTGCCATAGAGCGCACAAACCAGAAGCAGAGCGGTGAGTTTGAGGAGTGTTAGCGGGTTGAAGACGTGGTGTGCATTGGCCGTGATGATTATCTCTCCTCGCCAAGTCATCTGTGGAGCAAGCATATAGGTGACCACAAGTAGTGCCACCGAGAGTGCCAATCTTGTTATGAAACTATTGTACCTTCGGCGACTCGTGTCGGTCATAATGCTCAGGAGCAACATAGCCACAGCCCAATAGAAGAATATATCTATGGTCATAAAGAGCTGTCCCTTGTGTGTTGCCAGAGGGTTGATGTTGTTGCGCTCACGGCTCTGTCGCGAGATGCTCTCCTCGCGGATGATGATGGCTTTGCGAAGCGAATCGGCCATTTGCTTCGAGAGTTTTGCGCCCTCCTCGTTATTACCTACTCGGCTCTCTGCCGATAGCTCCGTGCGTGGTTTTGTGGGCTCCGAGGGTGCGGGCTCTCGATTGTTGGTACCAACCATAATGAAGACCAAATAGGAGAAGTTGAGCACCAACGATAGGGTGATTGCCAAGAGTAGGTTGATGGCAATCTTTCGATATTGTTCGCTGCGTTTCATCTGTTTGGTCTTGTTTGGTTGAGTTAGTTTTGTTGTCGGGGGGAGTGGGGGTTACTCCTCGGTGTTGTCCACGTTATACTCGGGGAACCACGATGCGTAGAGCATATAGTCGCGAGTAGTGCGCTCCAAGGTATTTACCCTCTGCTCGGGGGTTACATCTTTGAGCCTCTTTGCGGGCACACCGGCATAGAGGCCGTTGGGCTCCAATACAGCGCCCGAGAGTACGAGAGCATTGGCTGCGATGATACAACCTTCGCCCACCTTGGCATTGTCGAGCACCGTAGCACCCATACCAATCAGGCAGTTGTCGCCAATCTGCGCACCGTGAATGATTGCATTGTGGCCCACGCTCACGCCATCTCCGAGGATGGTTACGGAGGGGTGGGGCGAGAGATCGAAAGTTGCGTGCAGACACGCTCCATCCTGAATGTTGCACCTCTTGCCGATGCGGATAGCGTTCACATCGCCACGAATCACCGCACCAAACCAAACGCTGCTCTCCTCGCCAATCTCCACATTGCCCACGATGGTTGCATTCTCCGCCACCATCGAACCTTTGCCAATTTTAGGTGTAAAGCCCCTAACGCTCTTGATTACTGCCATATACTGTTGTTCTTTCTAACGTCAAGTGTTGTTAATATTTATGAGTCTATCCTATTTCTCTTTTGCCTCTTGCCAGAGGGCCTCCATCTCGTCGAGAGTCATCTCGCCCAGACCTTTACCCATCGCTGCTGCTCCCCTTTCGATGTGCGAAAAACGAGCCATAAACTTCTTGTTGGTACGCTCCAATGCCGACTCGGGATCCACGCCATAGAGCCTCGAAGCGTTGATGAGGGCAAAGAAAAGATCGCCGATCTCCTCCTCGATGCCGTCGGTGTTACCTGCGCGTACTTCTGCCTCGACCTCCGAGATCTCCTCTTTGACCTTGGCCCAGACGTCCTCTTTCTTCTCCCAATCGAAGCCTGCCGAGGCTGCCTTCTGACCGATGCGGTAGCCCTTCACCATTGCGGGCAACGAGCGGGGTACGCCCGAGAGGACACCCGAGGCGGCCTTGCGCTCGCTCTTGGCTTTCTCGCGCAATTTGAGCATCTCCCAATTGTGGATTACCTCCTCGGCATTATCTGCCTGCACATCGCCATAGACGTGGGGGTGGCGATAGATGAGCTTGTCGCAGAGGTAGTTGCACACATCTGCGAAGTCGAACTTACCCATCTCTTCGCCCATCTTGGAGTAGAAAACAATGTGCAGCAGCACGTCGCCCAACTCCTCACGGATACCGTCCATATTGCCATCTGCAATGGCATCCACGAGCTCGAAACACTCCTCGATGGTGTTGCTACGCAGTGTATCAAATGTCTGTTTTTTGTCCCAGGGGCACTTCTCGCGCAGGGTATCCATCACTTCGAGGATTCTCGCCGTTGCCTCCAATTTTTTTTCGTACATATAGTTTTTTCGTTGCTATTTCGTTTCAATAAGGAAATCTAACCCACAAAGATACTCTTTTCGCCAAAAAAATGTTTAATTTTGTGAGAAATAAATGGCACACAACGACGATGAGAAAGATTTTTCTGACGATAATGCTCCTCTTTTCCCTGACGATGGCGATGGCAGAGGGTGGTGGTGAAAGACCTATGGTGGGTGCAGAGCGCCTCTCGGATTATAGCCACCTGCTCGAAGGTCGCCGCGTGGGTGTGGTTGCCAACTACGCCTCTCGTGTGGGGCATACCCATCTGATCGACACTCTGCTGACGTGTGGTGTGGATGTGAAGATTATCTTTACGCCCTCCGAGGGCTTTCGCGAGGGTGGGGAGAGAGTTGTCGGACGAGATAGCTACCTTGGGATTCCCATCAAATCACTCCTTGCGGCTCCAAAGGCAAACGACGTTTTTGGGTGTGATGTTGTGATCTATGATGTGGTGGATAGTGGCATTAGGTGCTCTTCGGCACTTGCGGCTCTTTGGCAGATGATGGTTGTCTGTGCTGACGTGGGAGTACCATTTGTTGTACTCGATAGGCCCAATCCTATGGGGTCGTGTGTGGATGGTGCAATCCCCGAGGGGCGCTACTCGGCCTCGGGCGAGATGTTGCCATTGCCACTCCTCTATGGTATGACTCTCGGCGAGATGGCACGAATGATAGATGGTGAGGGGTGGCTCGCGGACGGAAGGCGTTGTGCTCCGATTGTCATACCCTACACGGGGTACTGCCCAGAACAGATAGAACAACCGTCTGCGATACTCTCCCGAGGACTATGCGAGGAGTTACCCATTACGGATGAGGGTGGGGCGATTGACCTCTCGGCGGTTGTGGCGGCTTACGTTGCGAGCGAAACAAAGGAGGAGTTCTTCGATGGAGAAATCTTCGGCAGGATGCTCGGTGTTGGCTATGTTCGCGATATGATTGAGCAGGAGTATGGTGCGGAGGAGATCGAAGCTATGTGGAGTAGTGACGTGGAGCGCTTCAAGATCCAGCGAGAACCATACCTTATATATAAATAGCACATCACTCACCCATATTGGTAAACAACAAGCAACGCACCTTTGTTGGTAAGGTGCGTTGCTTGCTGTTTGTAGATATTTGGGAGTGACTACCTGATGATGGCGCCCACCTTTTTGCCAAATGCGTCGATGAGCTTCTTCATCGTTGCCTCGATGGTCTTCTCATCGAGGGTCTTGCTCTCATCCTGCAAGAGGAAGCCGAGAGCGTAGGACTTCTTGCCGGCCTCCAACTTGTCGCCGGTATAGACATCGAAGAGGGTTACATCCTTCAAGAGTTTCTTCTCGGTCTGGAAGGCAATCTGGCGCAACTCGGCATACGACACTGCGGTATCGACGAGCAGCGCAAGGTCACGCTTAACAGCGGGGAACTTCGCGAGCTCACGAGCCGACACCTTGTTCTTGCGAGTGTATTTGAGGAGCATATCGAAGTCGATGTCGAGATAGTAAACCTCGCCCTTGATATCGAAACGCTTGCGGAGTGCGGGCGAGATGGTTGCGAGTTGAAGGAGCTCCTTGTTGCCCGCTTTGAGGCTCAGACCCTCCGAGAAGTTCTCGTTTGTGAGAGGCTCGCTGCGGAGTGTGTAGAAGTCCATACCGAAGCGACGCACAATCTTCTCGGCAATAGCTTTGAGTGTGAAGAAGTCGCTTGCCTCTGCCTTGCTGTTCCACGACTGGGCGCTCTTCAAGCCCGACACTGCAACAGCCAAGCGCATACCCTCCGAGTAGGGAGCAAGACCGCCCTCCTCCTTACGCTCGGGAAGGTAGGTGTAGGTGTTGCCGAACTCATAGATTTTCACGCTCTGTGCTTTGTGGTTGATGTTGAGTTCCACATTCTCCAAAAGACCATAGAGCAGGGTCTGGCGCATAACGCCGAGGTCGGCACTCAGGGGGTTCATAATCTTCACGCAGTTAGCTGCGGGGAATACCTCCGAATTCTCGTAGTAGCTGCTCTTTGTGAGCGAGTTGTTCATCACCTCTGCAAAGCCGCACGCCGAGAGCATATCGCTCACCATATTTCTGAGGCGGTCTTTGTTGGGCTTCTGCTCATAGGAGAGAGTCGAGTTTACGTGCTCGGGAATCTCCACATTGTTGTAGCCGTAGATGCGCAAAATCTCCTCTACCAGATCGGCAGGGCGCTGAACATCAACCCTATATGCGGGCACTTTGACGCTCAAACCACTCTCGCTCTCTGCAACAATATCGATTTCCAGATCACGGAGAATCTCACGGATGGTGTCGTTGCCGATTTTCTTGCCGATGAGGTTGTCGATATAGTCGTATGTGATGTCGATTGCGAAGGGTGCAACGGGTGCGGGGTAGATGTCGGTAATCTCCGAGGTAATCTCGCCACCTGCTACCTCCTGAATAAGGAGAGCCGCACGTTTGAGGGCATAGAGTGTGATGTTGGGGTCGATGCCACGCTCGAAACGGAACGAAGCGTCGGTCGAGAGTGCGTGACGCTTTGCGGTCTTACGCACCCATACGGGGTTGAAGTATGCACTTTCGAGGAAGACATTGGTTGTGTCGTCGCTCACGCCCGAGTGCTCGCCACCGAACACACCGGCGATACACATAGGTTTCTCCGCATCGCAAATCATAAGGTCTTTGTCCGAGAGGGTGCGCTCCACGCCGTCGAGGGTGCGGAATTTGGTGCCCTCTGCGCAGGTGCGTACCACAACCTCGCCACCCTCAATCTTGTCGGCGTCGAAGGAGTGGAGGGGCTGGCAAAGCTCGTGGAGTACATAGTTGGTCACATCCACAACATTATTCTTGGGGTTGATGCCGATAGCACGCAGAGCATTCTGCAACCATTGGGGCGAGGGTGCAACCTTCACGCCCGAGATGTTTACACCCGCATAGCGAGGTGCGCCTTCGGTGCACTCAACCCTCACTTTTGTAGCATTGGAGGTGTTGGCTATCTTGAAAGCCTCCACGCTGGGGAGTTCGAGCGAAGCCTCCCTGCCCTGTGAGCGGAGGTAGGCACAAAGGTCACGAGCCACACCATAGTGCGAAGCTGCATCAATACGGTTGGGGGTCAAGCCGATGCCCAAACGGTAGTCATCGGTGAGTGCGAGATACTCCATTGCGGGAGTGCCGGGAACGGCGTTCTCATCGAGCTCCATAATACCATCGTGCGAAGCGCCAATACCGAGCTCGTCCTCTGCGCAGAGCATACCGAGCGACTCTACGCCACGAATTTTGCTACGCTTGATTTTGAATACCTCCTCGGAGTTAATAGGGTGCAACTCTGCACCTACGGTTGCACACATAACCTTCAAACCCTTGCGACAGTTTGCAGCACCGCAGACGATGCCGAGGGGCTCGCCAGCGCCCACATCGACGGTAGTGATGTGGAGGTGGTCCGAATCGGGATGATCCTCGCAGGTGAGCACTTCGCCCACCACGACACCTTTGAGACCGCCTTTGACAGCCTCCAATTTCTCGAAATCCTCAATTTCCAAACCGATATCGGTCAGGATTACCGAAGCCTCCTCTGCTGTGAGGTCGCTTTTGAGATAGTTTTTGAGCCAGTTGTAAGAGATATTCATAGTCTTTCTTCGTTTATATTTTTTTGTTATTTTCTTCCACTTTTTGTTCAATGCACAACTTGCGCATTTTAACCCACAAATATAGATAATAAAGTTTGAAATTGAAAATTGAAAGTTGAAAAGCTCTCCCTCTGGAAAGGAAATTCAGGAAAAATTTTCCTATTCTTCTCACCAAGGATACCTTAAAGTCCTTTAACTCCCGATGGTGATTTTCTCCGAAAGTAGGTGTGCTTGGGGAAACAAAAAAACTCCCAACCTTTTTCGGGTCGGGAGTTTGGGGTTTGGAGTGCGGTTTGTGCTACTCGTAGATGCTGGGGGTGAGCTTGCCTTCGAGAACCCTCTGGGCATTCATTGCGAGTGCTTCGAGCTCGTTCTCACCGGGCATTACAACAACCTGTGCCATAGGCTCTACCATATCCTTGATGTAGCCAACAACATTCCTGTCGTAGGCGATACCACCGGTGAGGATAACGGCATCCACCTGACCCTTCAATACAGCAATCATAGAGCCGATAGCCTTACCCACGCCGTATGCCATAGCATCAGCCACGAGGATAGCCTCCTTGTCGCCAGCGTTGTAGCGGTTCTCAACCTCGCGCATATCGTTGGTATTGAGGTGTGCAACAACACCGCCCTTGCCGTTGATCATCTTGGTGACCTCTGCGAGGGTGTATTTGCCGCTATAACACATCTTTGCGAATGCGAGAACGGGGAGAGTACCAGCCCTCTCGGGGGAGAAGGGACCCTCGCCATCGAGTGCGTTGTTCACATCCACAACCAAGCCTTTGCGGTGTGCACCAATCGAGATACCGCCACCCATGTGAGCAACTACCAAGTTGAGCTCCTCATAGGGTTTGCCGATCTTGTCTGCATACACACGAGCAACAGCTTTCTGGTTGAGTGCGTGGAAGATGGATGCACGCTCCAATTCGGGAAGACCCGTGAGCCTTGCGACATCCTGCAACTCATCCACAACTACGGGGTCGGCGATGTAGGCACCCACGCCTGCGATCTTTGCGATCTCCGCAGCGAGAAGTGCACCGAGGTTGGAGGCGTGCTGACCTGCGGGACGCTCCTTGATATCCTCAATCATCTTCTCATTTACGGTGTAGGTACCGCTGGGGATGGGTTTGAGCAGACCACCGCGGCCGATAACAGCGTCGAGCTCGGTGAGTTCAATACCCGAAGCCTTGATAGCGTCGAGGATCACATCACGACGGAAGTCGAGCTGGTCGAGGATGGTTTTGTAGCGACCGATCTCCTCGCTCGAATGGCGAAGGGTGGTCGAGAAAAGCTCTTTGTCGTTCTCGAACACAGCAACCTTGGTCGAAGTCGAACCGGGGTTGATGGTCAGAATCTTAAACATTTTTTGCATAAAACGTCTGCTTTTAAGTGAAGGTTAGTAGTATCTCTTATTTTGCCGAGAGGCAAGCGAGTGCGATCGAGTAGAGTTTGGTCTTGGTCGAGTCGCCACGCGAGGTGAGCACGCAGGGAGCGGTGGGACCTGCAACCATTGCTGCCAACTCTGCGCCTGCAAATTTCGAGCAAGCCTTGAAGAATACGTTACCACTCTCGATGTTGGGGAAGAGCAAGCAGTCTGCATCACCTGCAACGGGGCCGGTGAGCTTTTTGATCTTCACGCTCTCCTCGTCGATAGCAACATCCAATGCCAAGGGACCCTGGAAGAGGCCCTCGCCGAGCTCGCCATTCTGGCCCATCTCCGAAAGAGCTGCTGCCTCTACCGAGCTGACAACCTTGGGAAGAAGCTGCTCGCTGGGTGCGAGAAGTGCAACTTTGGGGCACTCGATACCGATGTTTTTAGCGGTCTGCACGAGGTATTTTGCAATCTGTTTCTTCTGGTCGAGCGAGGGGCAGGGGAGAACTGCTACGTCGCTCACCACGAGGAGTTTGTGGTATGCAGGAACCTCCAAAACGGTAACGTGGCTGAGGGTGGTACCTGCGGGAAGCAAACCCCACTCTTTGTTGAGAATACCGCGCATATATTTATCGGTGGGAACAACACCCTTCATAAGCACGTCATACTCGCCATTGTGAACAGCCTTCACTGCGATCTCAACAGCCTTCACATCCTCGCTCTCGGGAATGATGGTGTATTGGCTCATATCTACGCCCTCTGCCTCGCACGATTTTTTGATCTCCTCGGGATCACCCACGAGGGTTACCTCTGCCAAACCGGCCTTGATGGCCATATCGGTTGCACCAATCGAGTGGGTATCCTGACCGTATGCAACAATCATTTTCTTCTAGCCACGAGCCACTGCCGCAGCAACAATCTCTTCCAAATGTTTAATCATAATCTTGTGTTGTGTTTATTGAGTTTGTGTTTCTTGATTTATCTTCTCCTATTAGCCGAGTTTGCTCACGATGTTGTAGGTGTCGGTGGCAATCACGAGCTCCTCGTTGGTGCCAAACACAACAACTTTAACTTTCGAGTCGGGGGTGGTGAGAATCTTGTCCTGTCCCTTCACGCCTGCATTGGCAGCCACGTCGAAGTTGATACCGAGGAACTCCATATCCTTGCAGATATACTCCCTCATCTCGGGGCCATTTTCGCCGGCACCACCGGTGAATACTACCAAGTCAAGACCACCCATCGCTGCTGCGTATGCGCCGATGAACTTCTTTACTCGGTAGAAATATGCCTCCTCGGCATCCTTTACGATCTGGTTGCCAGCCTCGGCTGCGGCACGGATGTCGCGCATATCCGACGAAAGGCCATCCGAAAGACCATAGATACCCGACTCCTTGTTGATGAGGTTCCAAATCTCCTCCATCGACTTACCCTCCTTGGTGTGGATGAAGTTCAGCACGCCTGCATCGATCGAGCCGCAACGAGTACCCATCATAAGGCCATCCACGGGGGTGAGGCCCATCGAGGTATCGACGCTCTTGCCATTCAGAACAGCGGTGACCGAACCACCATTGCCGATGTGGCAGGTGACGATTTTGGAGTTCTGGAAGTCAAGACCTGCAAATTTGGCTGCCTCCTCGGCTACATAGCGGTGGCTGGTGCCGTGGAAACCGTAGGCACGTACCCTGTACTCGTCGTAGTAGCGGCGGGGGATACCATAGAGGAAAGCCTTGGCGGGCATAGTCTGGTGGAATGCGGTATCGAAGTTAGCCACCTGGGGTACATTGGGCAGGAGCTCGTTGATAGCATAGATACCTTTGAGGTTGGCAGGACTGTGGAGAGGAGCCAAGTCAATGCAGCCCTCCACCATCTCCAAGACGCTTGCATCGATGAGGGCGCTCTCTTTGAAACGCTCGCCGCCGTGAACCACACGATGACCTACTGCGTCGAGCTCTTCGAGCGAAGAGATAACGCCACTTACGGGATTGGTGATGGCCTTGATGATAAGGTCGATACCCACGGTGTGGTCGGGAATGTCGCACACGGTTTTCACGGGCTCTTTGCCTGTGGGTTTGTGGGTGAGTACGCCATCGTTGATGCCGATGCGCTCAACAAGACCTTTTGCCAAGAGGTTGTTGCCACCCTCCTGCATCTCAATTACCTGATACTTAATCGAACTGCTGCCGCAGTTAAGAACAAGAATAACCATTGTTGAAATCGTTTTTGCTTGATTATATGTTTATTTATCTGTTGTTTTCTCTATTGTGCCTCTTTTGCCACTTCCTCGGTGGGTCCAACTTGCACCTTGTTAGTTTATCTGCAAGGCTTTTGTTTGTGTGTCGGCCAACGTTCTATTGGTACTTGTAGCCCACGCCCTTGATGGTGACGATGTGGTCTTCGCCAATCTTGGTGCGGAGCTTGCGGATGTGTACGTCAATCGTGCGGTCGCCAACAATCACCTCACTACCCCAAATTGTGGCATATATCTCCTCTCTCGAAAAGACCTTCTGGGGCTTGGAGTAGAGAAGAGCGAGGAGCTGAAACTCCTTGCGGGGAAGGATGAGCTCTTTGCCATTCTTCACCACCACAAAGCGCTCCTTGTCGATGGTTATTGTGTCGCCTTCGCTTGCGGGTTCCTCTGCGGGTGTCACCTCCTCGTTGCCCTCGAAGCGTTTGAGAATCGCTTTTAGGCGGCTGACGAGTAGCTTGGGGTGAATGGGCTTTGTTATGTAGTCGTCGGCTCCGAGGTCGAATCCTTGGATTTGCGACTCGTCCTCCCCTCGTGCCGAGAGGAAAACGATGATGGTGCGGGAGAGTGCGGGAAGCTCCCTCATCAGGCGGCAGGTCTCCATACCGTCCATCTCGGGCATCATCACATCGAGCAATACGAGGTGGGGTAGGAATGTCTGTGCCACCTCGATAGCCTCTTTACCATTGGAGGCGGTTTTCACCTCAAAACCCTCGCGTGTGAGGTTGTAGCCGACAAATTCGAGAATGTCGGGCTCGTCATCAACAAGCAGAATGCGGTAACTCATCTTTGTGTCTGAAAGGTTTGTATAGCAAATCAACCTCGAAAGGTAGAAATAATTGACGAAATTTCCTATAAAAATATACTATTTTTACATTCGATAGATGATTTTATCACTTTGTGGTTGGAAAGTCGGGCAAAATATCCTACATTTGTAGGTTATCTGTGCGCATATTGCGTGCGCAAGCAAACTGTAACGTAAAATAAACGTACGATTTATGACTACCGAAAAATTAAATTCTGTTCCCGAGGAACAAGTCGGCAATGCCGAAGATGCGAAAATGGTTGCTACCCAAGAGATTGCTCCCGAGGTGGAGAAATCTGATGTTGAGAAGGAGGGTGTAGAGCCCGAAACAGAGGTTGTGAATTTTGATGAGGAGGATGCGGCGCTCGCTGCCGAGGCACCAGAATTCAAACTCGAAAATGACGAAATGGCCACGGACGATGCCGAGAGTCACGATCGCCTTGCAAGTTCGCTTGCAAATCTTGCCGAGATGGGTAAGAGCGAAATCGTGGAGTACTTTGCAGGTTTGTTGGAGAGTAAGCCCGTTCACACCTTGCGTTATGACGTGGAGGCTGTGAAGGTCGCCTTCTACAAAAAACACCGCGCAGAGGTCGATGTGTTGAAAGCTCGTTTTGTGGAAGAGGGTGGTGCTGCCGAGGAGTTTGCAGCTCCTGTCGATGGCGATGAGGTAAGGCTCAAAGAGCTCTATGGCATCTATCGCACTCGTCGCGAGGAGTATATGGCATCGCTCGAAAAGAATAAAGAGGAGAATCTGAAAGTCAAGTTGCAGATTATCGAGGAGCTCAAAGCCCTCGTTGAGGCGGGTGATACCGCAGGTCAGTCGTTCCAGACATTCCGCCAGTTGCAGCAGCGCTGGAAAGAGGCGGGCGTTGTTCCCCAAAACCACGTGAAAGAGATTTGGGAAACCTACAATCTGCACGTTGAGAATTTCTATAATGTTGTGAAGATCAACAAGGAGTTGCGCGATTTGGATTTGCAGCGCAACTTGGAGGCAAAGGTGGCACTCTGTGAGGCTGCCGAGGCGCTTGCGGGTGAGGAGTCGATTGTTGCTGCCTTCCGCAAGTTGCAGGATTTGCACGAGCAATGGAGGGAGGTGGGTCCCGTAGCTGTTGAGCATAAAGATGCCATTTGGGAGCGCTTCAAGGAGGCCTCTTCGCGCATCAATCGCCAGCATCAGGAGTATTTCGAGGGCATCAAGGAGGAGCAGAAGAAAAACCTCGCATTGAAAACCGAACTTTGCGAGAGGGCGGAGGCGCTTGTTGGTGAGATGCTCACTTCGCGCAAGGAGTGGAACAAAGCCTCCGAAAAACTCATCGAGATTCAGAAGGTGTGGAAGACCATCGGCTTTGCACCCAAGAAAGATAATGCCAAGATTTATGAGCGATTCCGCAAGGCGTGCGACAACTTCTTCGAACTCAAACGCGGCTTCTATGAGGGTATTAAGACCGAGATGGAGCACAACCTGCAACTTAAACTCGAAATCTGTGAGGCTGCCGAGGCAATCAAGGATAGCGAACAGTGGAAGAAGAGTGTAGATGAGTTAATCGCATTGCAGAAGCGCTGGAAAGATATCGGTCCCGTGTCGCGTCGTCACTCCGATGCTGTGTGGAAGAGATTTAGGGCTGCTTGTGACCACTTCTTCGCACGCAAGAGCGAGCACTTTGCAAGTGTGGATGCTGTCCACGCCGAGAACCTCGCAAAGAAGAACGAACTCTTAGCGGAGATTGAGGCATACGATATCACCGGTGGCTCGATTGAGAATATCAAGGAGTTCCAGAGGCGTTGGAGTGAGATTGGCTATGTGCCCTTGAAGGAGAAAGAGGCTTTGCAGAAACGCTATCGCGAGGCTATCGACCGCCTCTTTGGTGTGTTGCGTAGTGGCGATAGGGAGCGAGGTGCAGAGCGTTTCCGCAATAAACTCAATAGTATGAAGGGTAATGGTGGTAAATTGCGCAGTGAGCGTGAAAGACTCTTCAATAAGGTGAAGCAGCTCGAAAGTGATATCGCTACTTTGGAGAACAATATTGGTTTCTTCTCGCGCTCGAAGGGTGCCGAGGCACTCATCCGCGATGTGGAGCACAAGATTGAGCGTGCAAAGCAGGATATGGCCGCAACCATTGAGAAGATCCACCTCATCGACCAGGAACAAGAGTAGAAAATAATCAAAAAAGGGAGATTTGCATATGTACAACAACGAAAACAAAACAACAAAGTACGTATTTGTAACCGGTGGCGTAGCTTCGTCGCTCGGCAAAGGTATCATCTCTGCATCGCTCGCACGTCTGTTGCAGGGTAGGGGTTATTCGGTGACCATTCAGAAACTCGACCCCTATATCAACGTAGATCCCGGAACGCTCAACCCCTACGAGCACGGTGAGTGCTACGTTACCGAGGATGGCGCAGAGACCGACCTCGACTTGGGCCACTATGAGCGCTTTACGGCAATCACCACCTCGCAGGCCAATAACGTGACCACGGGTAAGATCTACCAGAGCGTTATCAATAAGGAGCGCAGGGGCGATTTCTTGGGCAAGACCGTGCAGGTTATTCCCCACATCACCGATGAGATCAAGCGTCGCATCGTGTTGCTCGGCAAGAAGGGAGGATATGATGTTGTGATTACCGAGATTGGTGGTACTGTGGGCGATATTGAGTCGTTGCCTTTCATTGAGGCAGTGCGCCAGTTGCGCTATGAACTCGGCTGGGGAAATACTATGGTGCTCCATCTTACGTTGGTACCCTATATGAGGGCTTCGGGTGAGCTCAAAACCAAGCCTACGCAGCACTCCGTGAAACAGCTTTTGGAGAATGGTTTGCAGCCCGATGTACTCGTGCTTCGCTCGGATGTAGAGCTCGGTCAGGATTTGCGCAGGAAGGTTGCACTCTTCTGCAATGTTTCGCCCAATGCAGTAGTGGAGTCGATCGACGTTCCCACCATTTATGAAGTACCTCTCAAAATGCAGGTACAGAAACTCGATGAGGTAGTGCTTGAAAAACTCAACTTGCCCTATGAGGGAGAGTCGGATATGGCTTCATGGAAGGAGTTTGTGGAGAGGGTGAAGAACCCCAAGGATACGGTAAATATTGCCCTCGTGGGTAAATATACCGCACTCCCCGATGCCTATAAGTCCATTGTTGAAGCATTTGTTCACGCAGGTGCAGTTAATGAGGTGAAAGTCAAGGTGGAGTATGTCAATGCCGAGACCGTAACCGAGGAGAGTGCGCCCGCAATTTTGGGTGGTTGGGATGGTATTCTCGTTGCTCCCGGTTTTGGCCACCGTGGCTTGGAGGGTAAGATCGCCGCTGTGAAATACGCACGCGAGAATAAGATTCCCTTCTTGGGTATCTGTCTCGGTATGCAGTGCGCAGTGATTGAGTTTGCTCGCAACGTGCTCGGCTATAAGGATGCAACCTCGACAGAGATGGAGGTGCCTACCGAACACCCCGTAATCGACCTTATGGAGGGACAGAAGAATGTTACCGACAAGGGTGGTACGATGCGTCTTGGTGCATACCCCTGCCAGGTGAAGAGGGATTCGCACCTCTTTGAGGCATACGGTCAGGAGGTTATCTATGAGCGCCACCGCCACCGCTATGAGTTCAACAATAGCTTCCTTGCCGATTTTGAGCAGGCAGGTATGAGGGCAACGGGTATCAACCCCGAAACGGGCCTTGTGGAGGCTGTGGAGGTGTTGGATCATCCTTGGTTTGTGGGTGCACAGTTCCATCCCGAGTATAAGAGCACTGTCAAGAACCCCCACCCATTGTTTGTGGGCTTTGTGGCAGCAGCGCTCAAAAATAGGAGATAATTGATTTAGTAAAAAACGAATAAAAGGAATTAGAGAAAGTAAGAAATGGACAAAAAAAGTATTATAGGCTTCGTGCTTATGGGCTTGATTCTCTTTGGTTACAGCTGGTATCAGGGAGAGCAGAGCGAAAAAGCACGAGAGGCCTATCTGGCTGCCCAGAGAGAGCAGTTTGTGGCGGACTCTATCGATAGAGCCGAGCACCCCGAGAAGTATCTTCACGAACTCGTAGAGCAGCAGAGTGGGGAGAAACACTCCGAGGCTATCGCAGCCTACCAGCAGCAGGCACAGCAGCGCTTTGAGAGCGAACTTTCGCGCAACTTTGGCGAGCAGCTTGTCGGTGCCCTCGATGGTGAGGAACAGTTCTATGTGCTCGAAAATGAGGTTATGACGATGACAATCTCCTCGCTTGGTGGTAAGGTGTCGGATGTCACCCTCAAAGATTACCGCAAGTACTCCGATAGCGAGGAGGTGGAGGGTGAACTTGTGAGGATGTTCAACCCCGAGAGTGCCAAGTTCGACATCGGTTTCTATATGCGTCGCGGTTATAGTGAGAATAGGCTCAATACCGAGAACTTCTACTTCGAGTCGGCAGGTATGGAGAGTGTTGTGCTCGCCGATGGTGTGGAGGCCCAGAGGCTCTCTATGCGCTTGCCTATGGAGGATGGTGCCTACTTGGAGTTCCTCTACACAATGCGCCCCAACGACTATATGGTCGATTTCGATGTGAGGTTTGTGAATATGGGCGAGTGGATGCGTAATGCAACTTCGTTTGATGTCACTTGGAACAATACCTCCTATCAGAATGAGCGCGGCTACAAGAATGAGAATATGTACACCACCATCTCCTACCTCTTCCCCGAGGAACGCAAGGTCGAGAAGTTGCCCTTTGCGGAGGTCGATAAGCGTGGTGGTAGCCGTAGTGAGAAGATTACTACCGAGTTTGAGTGGTTTGCATTCCAGCAGCAGTTCTTCTCGTCGATTATGATTGCCCCCGAGGGTTTCAGCAATGGCGAGGTGGGCTTCCATACCTACAAACCCGGCACGGGCTACATTAAGGATTTCAAGGCGAGTGTGAGTGTCCCCTACGACTCGTCGAAAAGTACCTATAACTTCAAGTTCTACTATGGCCCCAATAA
>JAEIGA010001622.1_pt1 | contig 35265 bp, 27 predicted proteins | sample 9270691 | NCBI WGS metagenome assembly JAEIGA01 (sample SAMN17057246, study PRJNA624740) | gut metagenome | biome: biome; isolation source: fecal sample | host: Bos grunniens | place: China: Xizang | collected 2019
AACAGTATTGGAGCCCCGGTGAGGGGCGGCAGAGAACGAGTGAACGGTATTGTCTTTTGCCACCGAATAAGAGTATACATAAAACTTTGTTTTTCAATGAAGCTCATACACCCAACAACAGCTTTCTGCCGCCCCTCGCCGGGGCTCCAATCGTTCACCATCAGGATACCCGGTGCTGACGCACCGGGCTACTACGCTACCGCCCCCATGCGGGGGCTCAGAATTCGCCTCGCTGCGCTCGCGGGGTGGAGCCGAACACTTCGCATACGTTCTTGGTGAGGTCGAGGCCGTAGGTGTACCAGGTGCCGTCCTTTTGGATGGCCAGCGGGCGCGTGGCTACGGGCTGCGTGGGGGCCCATGTGGTCGTAGCTGCAATGAATCGTCGTGAAGTTACCCTCTGCATCCTTGCTCTCTCTATAAAAAGTTGCTACTCAAACATATATTTATCAATTACTTACATTCGCAAAATATCCTCAAAACCACCTTGTTTTGTTTACTTTCAAAAATCAATCATTGTCCCTTATCTGTCAATGAGATTTGCGTTTTATTTGACTCTTTCCGTTGCAGTGCGTTACGAAGTGCGCCGACTGTCTTATTTCCTCAAAGCCCTCCGGAAAAAAAGGCAATGATGACGACCGCTCTTCCGACTAAAATCGAGCCGTCTACCCACATCCGCTAACTCCTCCCCCGTCGGCATCTCCATATACCGACGGGGGACAAAAAACGTCCTCTCTATGCTACATATCGCGCAAAAAAATGAATGGATGTCAGAGGGTACAGAATGATATAAGGAAAACATGCACTCACGAGAGGGTGCTTAAAAAGGACTTTTTGCTCTTTTCAGAGAAAGGGAACCTGCTTAATACATGTACATTAAGCCTTTAATTAATCTGTAAGTAATATGGTTCCTATATACACTTTTTTTCATGCTTCTTACAACTATTTTTCTCCTCCGGTAAATGAAAGATAAAAGTTTTTTCTCATTGGTACGAAAACACTCTGATTCCCTAATTCTTAATTTATCATCAGAGTAAATAAAGATAGATTCGCCGAATACGCAGGATTCCTTTACCTTAGTAAGAAGAGCAGACAACGCTGTTCTCAAAAGGGGATAGTCTGCTACCCGCCAATGAAAAAACTGTTCCACTCTATGTTGCGGCAAATCACTACAGTGCCATAAAGGAGCAACAAAAGGCCAAGCATTTCCATCGAAGGCTCTTTCAACCAAAAAGATGCAGTCTTCCTTGCTTAAATGACCTTTCTTTATAATGAGCTGAAAGATTAATTGATCCACGGTGCTAGAGCCTGTGTGCCAATAGTGAGAAAGTAGTTCTCCGATTGCTTTTACAATGTTTTCTTCTCTGATATGGAATTGCATGAATAGCCGGAGCATATTCCAATTTTCATAATCAATGGCTACGTCCAGAGGTGTTGCTTCTTCAAAATTCATCGCATTGAGCTCCTCTATAAGACTGTCTCCTGTAAACAACTTAAGACGAGACCGACGTTTTGATTTGCTGGCCATTTCATGAAAAATATTCTCATCCAATTCTGAAAGCATAGATTTTTTGGGAGGGTAGGCTTCAGCGCACACTACATGTGCGCTGAAGCAATATAATTTACTTCTTGATTCTATTTCTCAATGCAAACAATTTCATTTCTCTATGAAATTTATCTGCATCCGCAAATATATTTGAACTGGCGATTGTGCCAAAACTTGATAGTTGAGTCATAAAGTTAAAAAACACTTGAAATCACTCATGGAGTGCAGGCTCTGCGGGGGCTGCGGGTGTTTTTATTTTTTCTATCATACCCAGCACTTTCTCTTTGGCTAAATACCAAGAGTTGTACGGGGCGTATTGCACCAGAACCTCACGCAGGGGGAACTCCGGCTCCAAATCGTACGTTATGGTGACCGGGAAGCCAACCTCCACGATATCGAACAAGCGCTTGGCAATATAATCCGGCATGCGAATACAGCCGTGCGACAAGGTTTGGCCAATCTGCACTTCTCCGGTGTGCATGCCCATGCCGTAATCCGTTAGGCGCATCCAATTGGGCATGGGCGAGCCCTCCCAAATCATGCCCTCGGGCGTGGTATGCAGGCGCGAATCCGCCTCGGACACCACGGTGTTGCCTTGCTTATCTTTAATGCGGCCAAAGCGGTTAGAGGCGTACTGCTTCTTTTTCTCCAGCACGGAGTAATCGCCCGGGGTTGTGGCGCGCCCTTCCACCCCGGTAGAGACGGGCCAATCTGCCGCTACGGCACCATCTACATAGAGGCGCCCGCGCTGCTGATCCAGACAAATGACGATGCGCGCATTTTCTGCAGAGGCGGCAGCCATCAGCTCATCGCGGTGGAAAATCGACATACGCAGCGGGTAGCCCTTGTGTGATATGTAATGCTCGTATGTGTTGAGCACCATATCCTGCGGAGCTTCGGGCGCGGCTTCTTCTAACAAAGCCAGCCGGTTTTCCAAATATTCCAGGGTATATTCTTGTGACTCCGAGAGTTCCCACGAGGTTTGCTGACACCCGGGCAACACCAAGAGCATGCTTGCTATCAAGAGTGGAAGATATGTGCGCTGCATAGAATGAGGTACACTACAGTGTAGCACACCTATGCCGGATGTCAATATCTATCCGCGCCCCATTGAGCAGCAAAAAAGCAGAGAAGCGCTAACAGCCGCCATTAACGCGGGAGGGGCATGGAGGTAAAGGGAACGCTCTCGCGGGCGCGGCCGGGCATGACGCTTTGCACGGAGCGAATCTTCATGACCGATTGGGGTTGCGGTTTGGGGGCCACGATCTCTACCTTTTTAGGTTCTTCTTGCTTAGGCTCTTTCTTTTTGGGCTTCTTGGCGGGCACCTTTTTACCCTTGGCGCGCAGCTGGGCAGCAATTTCTTCTTCCGCCTGCTCTTGCAGCTTGGCTAATTTGGCCTCAGCAGCCTTGAAACGGCGCACGGCCTCTTGGTAGCCCACGCCGTTAAGCAGGGCATTTCTGGCGGGGTAGCAATCCTCCAGCTCATCCACAATGTGCACCTTGGTGCGGAAGGTGGTGATGCCGAACAGCTCTTTAGCCATTTCTTTGGGGGTGCGAATGCACCCATGAGAAAGGCGCTTACCGGCCTTTACCTTACCCACGTGCATACCCAAACCGGCCCAGGTGAGGCGGTGCCAATAAGGCATGGGAGAACCTACAAATGAGCCCCCCTCGGGGATGGGATCCACCTCTGCCGTGGCATTGCGTTTTACGACCTTACCGTTGGCATCTTTAATATTGCCATAGAGGTTGGAGGCGTAGTCCTCTTTCTTCTCAATAACGCGGTAGGTGCCGGTTTTGGTGGGGAATTCATCGATACCGGTGGAGACGGGCCAGTCTGCGGCCACGCGGTCATTTACATAAAGGCGGCCACGCTGCTGCTCTAAGCAAATGTAGATGGGGCTTCTGCCGCCGGCTTGAGCCAAGAGCTGCTCATCCCTGAAAATCTCCATGGTGGTGGGGTAATCATGGTGAGTTACAAAGTACTCGTAGGTGCCGGGCAGGTGGGGCGGTTCCTCGTATACACGGGTTTTCTCCACTTCTTCTTCGGCAGCATCAATCTTGGCCGCCAGCTCAGGAGAAATTTGAGGCCCTAAGCAGGAGGTGGTACTGAGCACCACTGCGCAGAGCGATAAAACTGTTAGTGTGAGAGAAAATGACTTCATTGCGAGGAGAACGGCAGCGGCACACTCTATGCCGTTGCGGCTCTTGTAAACAGATTTTAAGTTTTTGTCAATTCTTTTCCGATAATTTTTCTAAAAAAATCGGGCATACAAAGCGGGGGTGTTAATCAACCCTAACGGCGGTAATCCACTGCACGCCTTGCAACTCAAATCCGCGGTCCAGCAGGCGGCGGTGCATATCGCGCAAGTGCATAGCGCCGTAAAAAATACAGAGGCGGCGTGCCTCCGGGTGCTCGGCTAAAACGCGGTCCAGCACTTGGAAACATTTTTCATTGCGAGAGATGATAATAGCGCGCGATTCGGAGCGAGAACCCTCTGCCGAATCAGCCAACTGGCGGCAAACCATACGGCGCATTTCCTTGGCATCGAAACCGGAGAGGATGCTCGAGTTGCTGTGGGAGGAGCCGTTTTCTTTCAGCGTATCAAACACGAGGGTATACCAAGACTCACCACGCTCTGCCATGGCGGCAGCAAATTCGTCGGAGGTCATATCGGCATGCACCCAGTTTTCCAAACCGTAATCCACCACCTCCGATTGGAGGGACAAGTGCATTACTTTTGCCATATAGGCATAGTAGCCGCCCAGCATTTTGCCGGGGGTAGAAGAGGTTCTGCTATTCTGGTAATTGTTAAAGCGTTGGATTTCCTCCGGGGTGGCGGTTCCTTTTTCCATTTTGCGAGAGATGCGAATCATCTCGGGCATATCTTCGCCGTCCAGCATTTCGTACAGCATTTTATCATACTTGGCAAAGGAACGGTTGAGGGCTTTGTAGTAACGGGCATCGGCCAAGTGAATGGCTCCCACCAGGTCAACGGTGCGCCCCTCGGCATTTTTGTAGCGTGCCACGGGGGTGCGCAGGCTTTCCTTGCCTTCCGGAGAAACATGCAGCTGCACCACTTTCTCCGGGTACCCGGATTCTTGCGGACTCAGGACAGAACGGGTGGATGCGGCGGGTGCATCGGCCCCTGCGGCTACGGGCAACAGGCTACAGAGTGCTAAGAGGAGGTAGTGTGTGTATTTCATAAAACGTATCGCGGTTCGTTAGTTGTGCGGAGGGGGCTAAATGATTTCTAACAACAAGGCGCTGCCGGCCGGCACATTGAGGGGTAAGCCGGGTTGAGCAAGCTCCTCTACCGAGCATTCGATAAGCGGGGCTTGCGGATTCAACATATTGCGGAAGCTGCATGATTTGGCTTTGATGCCGGCCCACTCCAAGGCGTTGTGGGGAATATGCACGTGGGTGGCGGCATCCGTGGTGCAATCGAGGTTGCATACCCCGAGCACGGTGGAGCGAGCTTGCTTGTTATGGCGCAAGAAGGCGTACATGCGGTGGCCGGATGCTGTTTCTCCGGCGCGTCTACCGAAACCGGGGGTTTGCCCGTTAGCCCAGTTGAGCCCATAGAACGAGCCCCCACTGAGGGCGGGGTGCTGCAACTGCGGCAATAATTGCTGCATGAAATGGCGCAGCTCAGTTTCCTGCGGGGTAAGGCGGGCGCCATCGTATGCGCCGCCGTTGCTCCAGCGCTGGAAGCGCGGCAGGTTGGTGTAATCAAAAATGGAGGTGCGACCATTATCGCCCCCAAAGCCACCGGGGCCTTCAGCTCGCTCCAGCACCTCTTGACCGTTATACACCAGCACCGGCCCGGCGGATGAAGCATAGTGCGCCACCATGAGCGCACGGGCGGCGGCTTCCCCCTGCCCTGCCCAATATTGGGGGGCAGCTAAGCGGGGTTCATCATGATTCTCCAAGTAGCGCACACCGTGGTAAAAGAGGGGCGACTCCGGGCGGTTGTGGGTGTCCATATCATTAGCCCAAACAGAGCCTTCAAAAATAGAGCGAGCGGCATTGTAAGCCTCACCATCGTACACGCCGCTGAATCCGCAGTGCAGCAAGCTCTCTCCGGCATCTCCCTCGCAGAGTTTCATGTGGTCGTTATACGCCTCGGCCATAAAGAAGACGCAGCTATCCCTCAAGCGGGCATTGCAGATAACCCAGCGCCAAAAGGGCATGGGTACCATGTGCGCCATATCGCAGCGAAAACCACCCACGCCCAGCTCTTGCCAATAGGCGATGATGTCGTCCATCAATCGCCAGGTGCGGGGCACGGCATGCTCCGGGGCCAAAATTCCCGGCAAGTGCTCCGCCACATGGCAGCCGTGGCGATAGTCGCTGCCGTAGTTGAGTTTGATGGTTTCATACCAATCGTATACCGAGGGCTCCCAAGTGGCGGCATTATTACCGGTAACACGGCCACAGCCACGCTCGGCTTCCCATTCTCCGCCGGGCAGCACCATGCGGTGGTTGCTCTGCTGCGGCTCCAGATAGTAGAAGGAATTATCGCGCTCAAAAAAACAGCTCTTGTTATCTGTGGCGCCGAATCCCCCGTCTGCCCGGTGGGTGGAGTGGTAGCAGCGTGAGACATGATTGGGGATAAAATCTATCATCGGCACCATTCCCCAACTGCGGCAGCGGTTCAGCAAGGCACGGAATTCCTCCATGCGACGCTCAGGCTCGGTGGCCAAGTCTGGGTCCACATCGTAATAATCTGTCACGGCGTAAGGGCTGCCGGCTATTCCTTTAACCACGGCGGGCGGAGAGGCGGGCATGCCGGGGTACTCCGTTTGCGTGGCATGGCGCAGCACGCCGGTGAACCACACATGGGTAACCCCCATGCGGGCGAGGGACTCTAACGCGGCATCTGTAATACCGGCAAAGGTGCCGCACCCATTTCTTTCTTTACTTCCCCACGGCTCTCCGCCCTCCGTAAAATTGGAAAAGTGGCGCACAAAAAGCTGGTAAACGACCGGTCTCATCTTGGCTCACATCTTAGCATAGTGCCGCGCCAAGAGAAAGAATAAAGTAAACGACATGCCGGATTTTGAAAGCAGGCTATTCAAAAATCTGCAATATTTCTTCTTTATCATGCGTTAATTTATGCTATACTAACGTGCATGAACAAGCTCTGCCTCCTTGCTATTCTTTCCTCGGTGCTGTGCTCCTCTTGCGCCTACATGCAAACCAACAAAAATATACGCGAGGCGCAATCCCGCTACGAAGGTTGCCGGCTGAATAAAGATGAGTTATCCCTGGTAAGCAAGGGCTCGCGGTGGTATTTGGCTGCCCCGCTGAAGGAGTTTTCCATCTCATACCCGGCGGTGCACGATTCCATTCTTCTGACGGACGGCAACGAGCCCACTTACACTGTTACACAAGATAAAAACAGCTTGTGCTACCTGCCTATCTCTGCCGGTACAGCTGCTACCCTGCGCTTAGAGAATGGCTATGCTCATGTTCATGATTTGGCTAATGAGGTACAACAGTATTCCGGTGACTCCACTTTAATCACTACCCTGCCCGGGGCTCGCCAACACCGCATTATTGCCCATATTGACTCTCAAGGCTCTTCCCCTACTCTTGCCCGTTTAACGCAGGAATCCGAGCCTTTGTTCTTGCGCCAATCGCTCGCTGCTGCCGATTTTGTGGTGGTGGATATTCCCGGTACGGCTTTGTATAACCTGGCTATCCCGGTGATGGCTCCGGTGGTATTCTTTAAGGAATTTTTGAATCTTGAAGATTAACAGCCAGTAAAATATAAACTTATTCACAATATTTGTTAATAAGTATGTGAATAAGTTTGTTAATAATGTTGTGAATAATTATTTATTGGTTCTTCTCTCTATTTATACGCATACTTGTTAACAGGTGGGTAACTTTCTAAAAGTTTGATATATAACAAGCAATAACACTTATTGGAGTTATTCACAGGGTATATGATGATGAATTTTTATATATAAATTCTTAGATATTCAATCATGGAGGGAAAAGAAGTAACCATGCAAGCGGGGGTATCCGTAGCTTGACAGAGAAAAACTCAATGATACAATATAACAAATGAACGACACGCACCATCTCAATCAGGATCAGCTCTGGATGTCACGCGCATTGGAGATAGCCCACCACGGATTAGGCACCACCAGCCCTAATCCGCCTGTAGGCGCAGTTATCGTTAAGAACGGGAAGTTGCTGGGCGAGGGATGGCATGAGGTAGCGGGCGAGGCGCATGCAGAGCGCAGAGCTATTCTGAACGCAAAATTGCGCGGTAATGAAGAAGAGCTTAAAGGAGCCACAATATATGTAACGCTGGAGCCCTGCTCTTCTCATGGCAAAACCCCGCCCTGCACAGAGGCTATTATTGAGGCCGGTATTAAAAGAGTGGTATATGGTGCTGTAGACCCGGATGAGCGCCATAGAGGGCGTGCAGATGCTATTTTGGAGGCGCATGGAATCAGGGTGCGCAGTGAGTGCTCTGCGCGTGCGTGTGAGCTCATGCTGCGCTCTTGGGCCTTTGCTGTGCAGCACAAGCGCCCGTGGGTAACGGCAAAGGTGGCTTGCACGATGGATGGCCGCATGACCCGCGCCGGGCTCAAGTGGCTTAGCTGCGATGAATCCGTGCGTTTTGCCCACCAAATGCGCTTGGAGAGCGATGCTATTTTGGTGGGCGGCCAAACACTGCGCATGGATAACCCGGCGCTCACCATACGCCACCCCTACCGCGAGGTGCCTGCCGTTAAAAAACAACCTTGGCGTGTGGTGATGACCCGCGATGCTTCTACCCTGCCCGACGGTGCGAAGGTGTTTACGGATAAAGATGCAGAGCGTACCCTCATTCGTGAGAATGTGGGCGATTTGAAGGCTATGCTCCATTCCCTCTACGAACAGCAGGGAGTGGTGAATCTGATGCTGGAATGCGGCGGCAATTTGCTGCGCACCTTCCTGCAAGAGGGACTCATTAATGAATGGGTGCAAATTATTACACCAAGGTTAACAGGTGGACCCGATTTGATGGTGCCCGGCTACTTCATGCCCAAGGAAAGAAAGTTTGTGCACGAAGAGCTGATACCGATGGGACGTGATTTTATTATGCGTGGTTTAATTGATTGATTATTAATAGATAATAATTAATTAGCGCGCTGTAATTCTCGACATCTTTGTAAGTAGAACAAAAAGTGTTCTATGTGGAACAATGTTATTATGTAACAAGTAGCTTTTTTTCTTGCGTTTTGAGCGCCGAATGTGCTATATACATTTCCGGCTGCTGTGTTCGTGACGCGTGGACAAATAGGCCCGAACCGTTGTTATATAATAAGGGGCATTAAAGCTTAAAAGAAGGTAATGTTCCGTCCTATATGGATACCTCAGACACCTTCGGCTTCGCACCCACCTAAAGTTGAGGGATCGTGGCTCTCATCACCACTGACGGCACAGCGGCTTTTCTTTTTTTATGAAGCGAGACAAACTACCGCCGCTCCCCCCTGCCCCGCCGCAACACAAGGGTAGAGTATGGCAACAAGCCACGGTTATATTGATAGCTGTCGTCTTGCTACTGGTGGCATGTTTTCCTGCCTTTGTAGCCACATGGGTAAAGGAGCTCTCCCCCGGTTGTTGGTTCAGAGAATGGACAGGGATAGCCTGCCCCGGATGCGGTGGAACACGCGCTGTGTGTTGCTTATTGGAGGGGGATGCGGTGGCCGCTTGCAGGTACCAACCATTGCTGCCGGCAGTGGCTCTTATTTTACTTGTAGAGTACCTGCGGTGGGGGTATAAGGCCTTTTGCGGTGGCCGGGATTGGCAGGGCTGCAGATGGCACCGCCGGCTGCTCTGCGGCTTTGTCGTGGTAACCTTGCTGTGGTTTGTGTTGAGAAATATATGGGGTATTTGATTATCATTGACAAAACGGCCTTTAGGGTGTATAAAGAAGCCGCACATGACGATACCACAACAACTTTCAGAACAATTATTGAGCGCGTTGAAAAACGTGCTGGGTGATGCTCTTCCTGAGGGATTCTGCCCCGCTGTAACACCCTCTCAGGATTTGCGCTTCGGCGACTACCAGAGCAATGCTGCCATGGTGTTGGCTAAGCAGGTGAAGACTAACCCGCGTGCCTTGGCTACTCAGTTGGTTGAAGCCATGAGTGATTGCGAGTCGGCTACGCTTGAGATTGCCGGCCCCGGCTTCATCAACTTCCGTATTAAGCCGGAATTTTTTGCAGCCAAGGCTGCAGCCATGCTTACCGATGAGCGCTTGGGAGTTGCCCTTACAGAGCAGCCCAAGAGCCTGGTGATTGACTTCTCTGCCCCGAACGTAGCTAAGCCCATGCACGTGGGCCATATTCGTTCCACTATCATTGGTGATACACTGGCCCGCTTGGCTCGCTTTATGGGCCACAAGGTGGTTACGGATAATCACATTGGCGACTGGGGTACGCAGTTCGGTATGATTCTTTGGGGATGGAAGAACATCCTCAAGCAGGAGGACCTGGAGAAGGATCCTATCGAGGCCTTGCTCGACGTCTATAAGCAGGTGAACTCCATGTGCAAGGAGGACGAAAACCTGCTGCCTGTTTGTAAGGTGGAGCTTGTTAAATTGCAGAGCGGCGACGAGGAAAACCTCTCCATTTGGAAACGCTGCATCGAGGTAACGAAGACCGGTCTGGAGAAGATTTACTCCCAGCTCGATATCAGCTTCGATTACTGGCTGGGTGAGTCCGCATACAACGATGCCCTTGCCCCGTTGGTGGAAGACTTGTTGGCCAAGGGGATTGCCAGCGAAAGTGACGGCGCTGTCTGCGTCTTCTCCGATGGCTTCCATAAGCCCCAGAACGACCCCTTCCTCGTGCAGAAGAACGGCGAGTGGGTTCCTGTGCCGGCCATCATTCGTAAGGCCGACGGCGGCTTCCTGTACGCCACGACGGATCTTGCCACGCTTGACTACCGCACCGAGCACTTCAATGCCGACTCCATTTGGTACGTGGTGGGCGCCCCGCAGGAAAAGCACTTCAAGCAGATTTTTGATATCGAGCGTATGCGCGGTGTAACGGGCGATTTCCGCCACGTTGCCTTCGGTTCTATCCTGGGTAAAGACCGCCGTCCGTTCAAGACCCGCAGCGGTGATACCGTGAGCTTGCAGGACGTGATTGACGAGGCTGTAACGCGCGCTGCTCGCGTGGTGGAAGAGAAGAGCCCCGACATGCCGGAGGATGAGAAAGCACGCGTGGCCCGCATCGTGGGTGTGGGTGCCATCAAGTTTGCAGAGCTTTCTCAGAACCGCATGAGCGACTATATTTTCGACTGGGATAAGATGCTTTCCCTCTCCGGTGATACGGCCCCGTACCTCCAGAACTCCTACGTTCGCGTGCGCTCTATCTTCCGTAAGATTGATGCGGATTATGTTCCTACTCAAGAGCTTGCGATTAGTGAGGATGCCGAGATTAACCTCGCTCGTATGCTGGTTCGCTATGCAGAGGTGGTGCCCTCCACACTGGATGACTGCCGCCCGAATCTGCTGGCTGCGTACCTCTACGACCTCGCTCGCGCCTTCCATAGTTTCTACGAAGCTTGCCCCGTTCTTAAGAGCGAAGGCTCCGTTCGTGAGACCCGCTTGGCCCTCTGCGAGTTGACCGCCCGAGTGCTTAAACAGGGTATGGGATTGTTCGGTATCGAGATGCCGGAACGCATGTAAAACAAGCCTATGTTCCACGTGGAACACATCATTATTCAGGCAACGGCTGCTGTGGTTTTCTCCGCAGCAGCCGTTGCTGCACATGAAAATAATGCAGCAAACCAGGGCACAACTCCCCTGCCCTGCCCTGCTGTTTCGCTCCCTTTATCTGCCAAAAATCCGGAGGTCAAGCAGCTGATTGAAGCCGGTTTTACAGACCTGATATTGGGATGGGAGGAGTCTGCCTGCGTGCATTTTGCCAAGGCTATTGAGCTGGGAGAAGCCACGGATAATCGTCATCTGATGGCATATTGCGGAATGATGTTGGCCGCGCCTGAGCGCGGCACCAAGGATGCAAACCGCATGATTTTAATGGAACATTTGGGTAAAGTTCCCTGCACCCCGGTTGAGCTTTTTTACCTTAATACCTTTCTTAAATTGATGGGCGGCGATGTGGAAGGCGCTGCGCAGGACTTTGATGCCCGCGCCTCCAAATACCGCAGAGATACCTTTTCAGCACTCTGGGCAATCATGCTGCACCACTGCTGTGAGGTGGGCTATGATGTCTTAAACCGCGCCAATAAACACCAGGCACGCGCCCTGGAAATGGCCGAAAAATTGGTGCAGGAGCAGCCGGAAAATGCGCTTGCTCACTACGTGCGCGCCTATATAGAAGAAGCGGCTCCTGAGCTCTCAGAAGGGGCCTTAAAGGCCGCTCAAAAGGCTGCCGGAGACATACCGCAGCACCCCATGCCGCAGCTCGTCTACGGCCATTTATTGTACCGTAAAGGGCTGGTTAAAGAGGCAGTACCGTATCTTCAATTAGCTGTCAAAAATGCCTCAAAATCAGAGATTAAGGAGGAGCAGAACAAGCAGAAAATGATAGCTCGCCTATACGAGTCAACGGCCTTGTGGAGTGCCCGCCGAGAGGAGGAAGCATTGGCCACTCGGCGTGCTATGAATGCGGTTCCGGTGAATCAATCAGCACTCTCTGCCGGTGCCGTTGTGCTGCATCGGTGGGAGGCAAATACCCTGCCTTTGCGTGTGCTGATTCTCCGCGCAACGCCGCCAACTCTTGGTGAAATTAAAGCAGCTTTCAATGCGGCAACGCCCAATCCGCCACTGCCGAATGATGAGGCTGTGCTGCTGGTTCGCGACTGTTTACAAGCTGCCTTGTATGCGCGCGCGCGTGTAGCGCAGAATAATATTAAATATGCACAGAAATCTCTGGAATTAGCCAATCAAGCGTTTGAAAAGTTTGAAGATACACGGGATAAAGTATTGGCACAAGGACCGGAATTTGTCACTCCCTGGCATCGCGCTCGCGAGGCCTGCCGCATGGCCACATTGGCAGCTGGTGCAGCAATATATCCCGATGATGATAACTTCTGGAAGAAAGTAGCAGAAGCAGAAGCACTCCCAACAACCATGCTACTGCCTCCGCCGGTGCCTATGCAGTATGGGCCCGAACCTGAGAAGGTATCTCCACCCAAATCGACACCCAAAAAAGCGGCTAAAAAGTCTAAAAATCGCCGTAAGTAGTATATATGAAAAATCCGCACCTCAATCGAAAATTCCGATATAAGGTACGGATTGAAATGAAATTTTGAAGTGAAAAATTGTTCCACGTGGAACAATTAATTATTCCGTCCAGATGACAGAATAGCCCTCATCGTACTCTCGAACACTGTGGGGATATCTTTTTGCATGCTCCAGCATACGCGGTAAGAGTTCTCCGGTGGCAAAATGAACAAGGCGTTCTTTTCGTTCGTCGGTGAGTGAAGGACAACCTTGGTAAAGACCAATGACGAGTCGTCCGGATTTTCTCATGAGACGCAGCGGCCAAATTCTACATTCAAACGGACGCATCTCTCGCGGGAGAATGCAGCCGGACTTTGTATCGAGCATCGGACAGTTTGCAACCTCGTCTTCTGAGTCCGTGCAAAAATGGAGATAGAATGATGTGCTTCCGTCTGCGCGTTTTTCTAACGGCACACCGTCTTCCTGCAACAAATAAATAAGCTCTGCATCTAGTGCGGGAGTTTCCCATGCAGAGCTGCGGTGAAAATTGCAGCACAGTTTACAACTGGCACAATGAGTAGGTGTGAGAATTTCAGTTAACATAAATTTCTGCTTTCATTTTCTTTAATATTAAATCCGGGTGGTAGGAGAGCTTGGCTTGCCTCAATCCCTCCATGTTGAGGTCTTCCTCACGATTAATAAAATCGACATCAAGGTAACGAGCCAGCTCTCTATTAATATAGGGGTACGCATCGCGCATGGCGGGAATACATTTTTCGTAATGAATATCTGCAACCCTAGGATTAATGAGAGAAGCGATAGCCATGCTTACCGGCTGCTGTTCCACGTATACAATGCCACCGCACAGTTGCAGAATTTCCATTTGGTTGATGGCATGATTGATGGCGCGGAACTCATGCTCCAATCCGGCATTATCTTCTTGCGCATGCAACCATTGTTCTGCCACCCATAAAGCATCCTTTGCGTTTTCCTGAGTTAATGCCTCAAAGCGCGCAGTAGGGCAGGTGCGCAAAAAACGGCTAATATGATTGCGTTTTTTGTGGTAAAGTGTGCCCGGCAAATCTGCCAGGTTTTCTCTCTTGTATAAGTAGTCCGCATCACCGTTGTCGCTGGTGAATTGTGCGCGTTTCCCGTAGTATTCGTAGAGGTAGTTCGCTTGTTTTTCGGTCAATAAACAATACTTTAAGGGAGCTCCTCTTTCAACAGCATCTGCTTCAATCGCGCGCAAACAGGCGTCAATGGTTTCGCTCTTACCACCAACCGGAAAGGTATATCCTTGTAGTCTTCCGCTACCTGTGAAACGGCGTATTAAATGTTCCATGTGGAACAAAATTTCCGTTCCGTACTTCTCTTTTAAGAGGTATAAATTGCTGAAAGATAAGTCACTGCAATATGTTGCCGCGGTGCAGGAGCGTACCAATTCTGCATCATTCAGCTCAGGTTTTCTGAAGGGTAAAAGGGTCACAATGGCTTAAAAATGTCAGTGTTTCAAGTGATTAAGGTCTTCTTCAATTTGAGCTTTTAGGGCTTCAATTGAGCTAAATTTTTGCTCTTTTCTGATGAAGGAATGAAGAAAAACCTCGATAGATTCGCCATAAAAATCGCCGTTATTCCAGTCCGTAAAGTGGGCTTCTAAGCGGGTAATTTTGATGTTTTCCTGAATTGTGGGGCGCAATCCCACATTGGCAATACCGTGGCAGAGCTGCCCTTTAATGGTAGCCGAAACGCTGTAAACGCCGGGGCAGGGAAGGGCGGCTGAGGCAGGCAAGGCAATGTTGGCAGTAGGGAAACCGAGCTTGCGAGCAAGCTTTTGGCCATGCTCTACAGTGCCGAAAATAGAGAAGGGACGCCCCAACATTTGGGTTGTTTTATCCATGTTTCCTTCCCCCAAGAGGGCGCGAATTCTGGTAGAGCAAACAGTGTCTTTCTCCATCATCAGCATGTCTGAAATGCAGGCACGGAAGCCGCGTTTGGCGGCTTCTTTTTTAATAAAATCGGCATTACCGACACCGCCTTTACCGAAGTGCCAGTTGTCTCCTACAGAGATACCGGCTACCGTGCAAGCGTTGCACAGTTGCTCAATAAATACCTCCGGCGACAAGGCTGCCAGCTCTTTGGTAAAGGGCAATTCTAAGAGCACCTCCACCCCTAAATCGGCCAGCAAGCGGTGCTTTAATTCCGCTTGAGGAGTCAGCAGCAGCGGGGCGGAATTCGGCCTTAAAAGGGCCATTGGGTGCGGCACAAATGTGAGTACACCGCGCATGGCTCCGGGGGTGTTTGCCGACTGAATAACGCGGCGATGACCCTCATGAACACCATCAAAAAAGCCGATAGCCCAGTGCACCGGGGCTGACAGTTTTTTTAATTGTGTAAATGAGTGGTATATATTCATTATGAAAGTATTACGAATCTAAATTACGGTCTTTCAACACCTTTTCCAAGGGCAGTAAACGCTGCAAAAGTTCATCACGTCCGGCAGCTTTCAAGGTGGGGACATCCACAGCTTCTGTAATATCAAAATGCCCGGAGCGAATGCGGCGCAGAGCTGTCAGGTGAGCACCGCAGCCGATGCGTTGACCGAGGTCGTGAGCATAGGTGCGCACATAAAAACCCTTACTGCAATGAACAGTAAAATCAACCTCAGCCGCATCCAAATCGATGCGGGTAATTTCGTAATCGAGCACCTGAACATGGCGTGCTTTGCGCTCCACCTCCTTACCCTTACGAGCGAGCTTGTAGCAGGGTACACCATTAATTTTTACAGCCGAGAACATGGGGGGCACTTGATCAAACGCACCATGAAAATGCTCAAAAGCCTCGCGGATTTTTTCTTCGGTCACCCCTTCTGTCGACTTCACCGCCACCACCTCACCATCGGCATCTTGGCTATTGGTTTCGATGCCCAGCTTCATGGTAGCCGTGTACACCTTATCCTCGCACATGAGGAGGTCTTGCACCTTAGTGGCTTTACCAATCACCACAATAAGCATGCCTGTAGCCATAGGGTCCAGCGTGCCGCAGTGGCCCACCTTTTTGGTACCAAGAATGCGCCGGCACAGAGCCACGGCATTGTGCGAGGTAAAACCGGGATCTTTATCTACCAGCAGAACACCGCAGGGGGCATCTGTGGGGCAGGGCAGGGGAGTATTCATGATAATTTATTCAGTTCGCGGCGGAGGGAATTGAGCACCTTCTCGCGGCATTCTTCTAAGGAGCCTGCCATGCGAATACCGGAGGCCATAGCGTGCCCGCCACCGCCGTGCTCGCCGGCAATGGCACCTACATTAATAGCGGGCTCCTTGGAGCGCAGGGAAACGCGAATACGGCCATCTTCCAAATCTTCAAAAATAGCGCTAACCTTCACGCCCTTCCAGCAGCGGATGTAATCCACCAAATCCTTGCTATCTTCCATACCCACCCCCAGCTCGGCTTTTTTACCGGCGGGCAGAGAGTAGTGAGAGAGAGCGCCCTCGGCCTCAATCACCATGTTGTTGAGCACCTCCTTCTGCATGGCGTAAACCGTGAGGGGGCTCTCCATCCAAATGCGTTTGTTGATATCGCCTACATCCAGCCCGGTTTCCATCAAATCCGCAACAAGGCGCATTACCTCCGGCGTGGTGCTGCTAAACTGGAAGGAGCCTGTATCGGTGCTGATAGCGGCATACAGCGCCGCCGCCATGGGCTGAGTTAAGGTAACACCCAACTCGGCAATAATACCGGCAATCATGCAGCCGCAGGCCGCAGCGTTGCCCTCCACCACATTCAGGTGAGCATAGCGCAGATTGGAGGCATGGTGATCAATATTGACGGAGAAGGGCGCTTCTTGCAGGCGTTTCATGGCCTCGTCGCCTATGCGCTTGCTGTCCGCCGTATCCACGCAAATAAAGCAATCCGTTCCCTCCGGCAGGGCAGGGGGCACGGGGAGGATATCCTGAGAACCTTCCAAAAAGCTGAATCGGCTCGGCGCCGGGTCTTCATTCCACATTTGTACATTCTTGCCCAATGCTCGCAGTGCAAGCCCTAAGGCCAGTGTGGAGCCAATGGCATCGCCATCCGGGCGGAAGTGTGAGATGACCACAAAATTGTGGTGCCGGTGAATCGCTTGGCAAAGTTCCGTATATTTCATGATGTAATACCTTCGTTATATTCTTCTTCGTAATCGTCCTCCGCAGCAGGCTTTTGCTCCGCTGCCGGTTGCAGGGAATCCCGCCGAGTCAGCACAGATTTTGCCATAATGGCCGACAACACCAGCGCAAAGCCGCACCATTGCCCGGCTTTGATTACCTCTGCATAAAACAAAAATCCCATCAGAGCCGCCTCAATCGGGTCTAGGCATGATACAATACCGAACTCCAGCGAACTGAGCTTGCGCATGGCATACGCCACTAATCCCAGCACAGCCACCCCCTGGCAAAGACCAATACCCAGCAACCACGGCCAGCCTGAGTCTAAATGCAGCCACGGATTGCTACTGAAAAACAAGGGCACCAGCAGCACTAAGGCCCCGGCGGCAGATTGCCAGAAGGTGCGCTGCAGCAGCGAGATATCCGCCTGCATAAAACGGTTGAGCACCACATACACCGAGTAAAATAACCCGCTGCACAAACCGTACAAAATACCCAGGGCATCATTTTGCCCGCCGGTGGCCGGGCCTGCAAGCATAGAGACCAGCACAATACCCAATCCGGCCGTCAGAATCAGCAGGGCATCGCGCTTGGGTGGCAAATGGTGTTCCAGCAGGGCCTCCCATACGGCGGCAAACAAAGGACCCGTGGCCGCCAACAGTGCCGCAATACCCGCAGATGTCTCCTTAATGGCTAGAAAGTAAAAGAGAATACAAAGGCTGATACCAATGCCGGATACAAACGCTCTCCCGGAAAAGCAAATACTCCCCGTTTTGCGGAAAATAGCCCACAAGGCATATAGCCCAATGCACAGCAGACCAATAGAGAAACGAGAGAACGAGCACAACTGAGCCGAGCACCCCGATTCGCGCACAAAAATGCACAACGTACCCATTAGCATTGATGCTAATGTAGCAGCCAAAAATGCACTGAGATATCCCTTATTCATGCGCTTATACGCCTGCGAGTGCGCGCATTATACCACCTGTTAATCTTTGTGGCAATCTTTTTAAGAATCTTTTGCCGCTATGCTCTATAAAATTACCTTGGCGTATACTCCACTTTCAATATTCAACATCCAATATCGTCGTTCTCAGCCGCCCTCGCCGGAGCTCCAAATTCCATTCACTGAGCTCACATCAATGCGCCCCACAAATGTTACTCATAAACGGGGCGCGGTCAGATAATCTAACCGCGCCCCGTTCAGTAATTCTACAAGAGAAATAATGCTTAATTATCAAAAGCGTTTCTTAACTGCTCGCTGTTGTAGAAATCGTTCTCCAGCAGTCGATTAAACTCCTCTTTCAGTTTATTGAGAGAGATATTGCGCTCTTCCAGCTTTTCAATCACGTCCATTTGAGAGATTTGCGGAAATATAGGCTCTATGCTCTTCGCGTTATCAACCAACTGCTTCACCATCGGGGCTGCAGAATCTGCACTAGCGGTGTCCTTTACACTGCAAAGAATCATGTGCATCGTTTCGCTGAAGTCTACATAAATCTCCACAGCCTCCTTCTTTTGCTCGGGGGTGTATTCCACCCACTCCTCAATCTGCGGCTGGTCAGCAGGTTGTACAATCTCCTCAATTTCGTCCTCATCCAGCACAGTGGCAGGTGCTTCATCTTCCTCTTCTACCACCACTTCCTCCGTATCTTCTTCCTCAATCGGCTCTTCTTCAGTATTCTGAGCATTATAGATTTCAGTTACATCAAACCACATTTGCAGTTCGTACGCCTTGCCCTCATACGGTGCCATAAACACAAATCGGGCGTAGATGGGGCCCTCCTCGGTGTACACCATCTTTTCATCCAGCTTTTGAGCTCTGGGAATAGACTCCATGATGGTGGAAATATAGCTCAGGTTGACGGCATCATTGCCCATCTTCCAAGCTGTCTCCTCCGTTAATCCGGGACCCCCGGTTATGCCGTAAATTTTGCCCTCCACATCAGCCATCAATTGTTGGCCTATTTTGGCAATAATCTCCGGGGTGGTTTCTGCCTTCTCCATTACATCTAAGGGAGTGCCGCCACAAGCTGCGGCTAAGGCTAATGAGCCATAAAAGCGTTTCTCTCTCAAGGCTGTCATGGCCTTGGCAAAACGCTCCTCCGATACGGAATGCGCGGCCAGAGCCTTATCAATTTTATCGGCAGGGATATAATCCAAAGCAAATATATATTCCCCAATCATTTGGCGGCGAGTATGAACCTTATCGGCCACGGCATCGGCAGAGGCGCGGTCTGTTACACTCTCCATAAGCACGCAAGAGGAGGCGACCGCACGGGCAAAATCATTCAAGGTAGCTTCCATCATCTTTGCTTCGGCTGCATCAGCGGCAGCGTCTGCTGAGGGAGCAGCTACGGTTTCAGCATTCGCCAAAGTTTCTGTTTCTGCAAGGCAACTTCCTGCCAACAACACGGGTAATAGGTGCTTCAGTTTCATCGCCTTCTACAGTAGCACATAACATTTCTCCTGGCAAGTGTATAAAAGCAACATACAGATTTTTGTGGGATGGCAATGAAAAATATTGATTTTCCCATGCCCTCTGAGGTAGAATACAGAACAGAAAAAAAACTTTATCCTTCCCACCATGAACGGCACATTCACCTACTCTAACCCGACGAAGCTGCATTTCGGTCCGAATTCGTTGGATAATTTAGCCACGGAACTGCAGAACTATGGTTCCTCTGTACTGCTGACCTACGGCAAGCAATCCATCAAAAAGAGTGGGCTTTACGATAAAATAATCTCCATTCTTCAGGCAGCGGGTAAAACCATCACGGAGGATCCCGGCGTGATGCCCAACCCCACAGTAGAGAAGCTGGCAGAGGGTGTAGCCCGCGCTCGGGCCTGTAAGGCAGATCTTATCTTGGCCGTGGGCGGCGGCTCGGTGTGCGACTACGCCAAAGGCGTGGCCGTGGCCGCACACTGCCCGGAAGATGCTTGGGAAAAGTACTACGTGCGCATGGAGCCACTGAGTAATCCGGTTATCCCCGTAGGCTGCGTGCTCACCATGGCGGGCACCGGCAGTGAAATGAATGGCGGCTCCGTTATCACTAATCATGCCACAAAGCGCAAAATAGGCCGTGTGTTTGATGACCGTGTTTACCCGCGATTCTCCATTCTGAACCCGGAGCTCACCCTCACGCTTCCACGCTATCAGATGGTGGCCGGCTGTTTCGACATCATGTCGCACATTCTTGAGCAGTATCTCTCCGGCACCGATGATAATACGAGCGACTACATCGCCGAGGGGCTTATGCGCTCCCTCATCACCGCTTCCCGCGTTGCTGCCGCCAATCCGCAGGATTACGAGGCTCGCAGCAATATCATGTGGACCGCTACCTGGGCGCTGAATACACTCATCTCTAAAGGTAAAACAACGGACTGGATGGTGCACATGATGGGCCAATCCGTTGGCGCCTACACCGATGCCACTCATGGCATGACCCTGGCCGCCGTCACACTGCCTTACTTCCGCCATATTCTCCCCTGCGGTTTACCTAAATTCAAGCGTTTTGCCGTTCATGTATGGGGTGTGTCTGCGGAAGGAAAGACGGACGAAGAGACAGCCTTGGCCGGGTTGGATGCCATGAAAGCGTGGATGCAGGAGATTGGCCTTGTGCTCTCCCTGCGCGAGCTGGGCACTACAGAAGAAATGCTGGATGGCATTGCCGAGGGCTCATTCCTTTTGCGCGGTGGCTACAAGCCTGAGCTCACCACCGCTGAAGTACGCGAAATTCTTGCAGAAAGCATGTAACCAATATATTTTATGAAAAACATACTCATTATATCCGGCCACACGGACATGGACGACTCCGTGGCCAACAAGACAATCATGAGCATTCTGGAAGAAAAACTTCCGGAGTGTCGCACGGTGTATCTGGACCGCCTGTATACGCATAAGCCCATTGATGTGGAGGCCGAGCAGCAGAACCTGATGTGGGCAGACGTCATCGTGTTGCAGTTCCCCGTGTTCTGGTTCTCTATGCCCTCTCTCATGCACCGTTGGATGGAGGAGGTATTCCTGCATGGCTTCTCACACGGCTCCACCGGTGATAAGCTGAAAGGCAAAACCTTGGTGCTTTCCTACACCACCGGGGCCCCGGCAGACTGCATGAATTGGGATGATTTCTTCCATTTCCTGCGCGGTGCTTGCCAATTCACCGGTATGAACTACGGCGGCACTGTGCACACAGGCTCTGTTTCCTACAACCTGCGGCAGGATTCTCAGCAGCTCGAGGCTATCTTGCAGAGTGCCACGGCTCATGCTGATAAACTCATCGCCCTGTTGCAAGCTTAAAACAGCACGTTATCTTACCACAAAACAGGCGGCCTGCCATGCAGCGGGTCGCCTGTTTTGTACTCCTGCGCTCGCGGGTAATAACCGAAAAATTGAGCAAAATTTCTTATTTCGCTCTGTTTAAGTTTTTAGTTGATAAATGGGAGTTTGTAGAAGTACGAGTTACGAATTCCGAAGGACGAGTTTACCGCGAGCGCAGCGAGCCGAATTCGGAGCCCCGGTTGAGGGGCGATATAAAATAGACCGGGGTGGAGCCGCGTTAGCGGCGGAACCCCGGGTTAGACACCCATCAATTGGAACCCCGGAGGGGTGGCATAAAGGGTGGCATTATATTGCATATCTTTCATTATCAGTATTTTATCAATAAATAGCATAAATATTGAAGCCACGCATTATGCCACCCCTAACGGGGTTCCAAGATATATTTTCCTCTTTCCCGGGGTTACGCTGCTGCGCAGCTCCACCCCGGGCTACCATATTCCGCCCCTCGCCGGGGCTCTTAAATTCCGTTCGCTACGCTCACATTAATGCGCCCCACAAATTGCTATTTGTGGGACTATCAACTAAAAACTTTAACAAAACTTCTTATTTTAACACAAGGTATATAAAAAAGTCAAAAAATCTATAGATGCTATTGACAGAGAATGTATACTGATGGGTTTTGAAAAGTAAGCGTAATTATGCTGAATTGTGGCGGTGTAGCAAATGTAAGTGATTGATTTAGCGTGGTTTGACTAGCAACATTTTTATGTAGGCTTAGCAGGGGTGTAAATGATTAAAATGGGAGAATATGGACTTTTTTTCTTGTTTTATGATACGGCGCTAGTTACAATGCCATGCATGATAAAACATTGGTTCATGGCAGCAGTAGCAGCGGTAGCCGCATGGGCACCTGCAGAAGCAGCAGAGTGGATGACGGATTTTGAAGCTGCAAAGGCCAAAGCCGCTCAGGAAAACAAGGCTGTTTTGGTGGATTTTACGGGGTCCGACTGGTGTCATTTTTGCAATGTGCTGCGCCGGCGTGTGCTGGACACCCCGGCCTTTGAAGAATACGGGGCAGATAAGTTTGTTTACCTTGAGGTGGATTTACCGCGTACCATCCGGCTGCCGGAAAAGCTGTTGGCACAAAACAATGCCATGGTAAAACAATATGAGGTAGGCGGGTTTCCCACTGTGCTGTTGCTGGATGAGAAGGGGCATGCCTTGGGCGGATTCACCGGCGGGCTCACCCGCCTGCCGGATGTGGTAAAATCCTTGGAGCCGGCATGGCAGGTGCACTGCCTTCTTAAAGCGGCAGAGATCGAGCCCGCCCGCCGAGCCGAGCACCTGGCTGCGGCTTATGCGCTGTACCCGGATTCGCACCGCAAGCACAATGGGTGGTTGCAGCAGTTGTTGGAGGAGGCCGACCCGCAGAACGAAAGCGGCTGGCACGCCACCCGCGCCGCCGAAAAACAAATGCAGCAGTTGCAGGTAGAATTGCAGGATTATGTGATGTCTCGCCACGCCGTTGTGGCGTGCTACGACCGCTATTTAGAGCAGGCTTTGCCCGGCAACAGGCCGCGTATATTAGCGCTCAAGAGCCGTTATCTCAATGGCGTGTCTGCCATCATGCTGCGCCGTGCCCGGACGGTGGAAGATGTGCTCGCCTCTCGTGCCTTGCAATTGCAGGCTGCCGAATGTGTGGAGAACCCGACGGAGAGAGAAGAGTTAATACGCCGTATTCACGAGGCGTATGCTCACCCGGAATCTTTATTACCTAAAAAAGGCGATTATGTTCCCCGATAATGCTGCTGACGAGGGGGCCGAACCCGCTTCCGCAAAGATGAAGAGCTATCCCTTGCTGATTCACATGCCTGCACAGTTGATGCAGGATGTGGATGAACTTTGCGAACAGAACAACATGAACCGCTCGGAGTTCATTAAAATTGCTCTCAACTTGTATTTGGAGAAGTTTGAGGGGCAATATCTTGCCAATCTTTCAGCTTCTGCCGCTTCGGACGATGAGGAGCCGGGACTCCTTGCCGCTGCTGAAGACGAGTGGATTTTGTAGGTAACAGAACATCCTATAAATAACTTTTTTGTAAAAAAGTCTTGCATTTTGGGTGGATATATGGCATATATCTGCAAGTTTACACTGTACCATGCCTAAAGACACGTCTATCAAGAAGATATTGGTCATCGGTTCGGGCCCCATCATCATCGGGCAGGGGTGTGAGTTTGACTACTCCGGCACCCAGGCTTGTAAAACTTTGAAGGAAGAGGGCTACGAGGTAGTGCTTGTCAATTCCAACCCCGCCACTATCATGACGGACCCGGAGACAGCACCCCGCACATACATTGAACCGCTGACTCCTGAGTACATTGAGAAAATCATTGCTCGTGAAAAACCGGACGCTCTTTTGCCCACGCTGGGCGGCCAGACGGCATTGAATGCAGCCATGGAATTGCACCGCCAAGGTATTCTTGAGAAGTACGGCGTGCGCATGATTGGTGCCGATGCAGATGCTATTGATAAGGGTGAGGACCGCCAGCGCTTCAAGGATGCCATGCTCAAGATCGGGTTAGACGTACCGGCCTCCGGCGTGGCTCACAACATGACCGAGGCTTGGGATATTGCCAAGAATGTCATTGGCAATTACCCGATGATTATTCGCCCCGCTTTCACCTTGGGTGGCACCGGTGGCGGTATTGCTTACAACCGAGGCGAGTTTGAGGAAATTGTTTCCCGTGGTTTGGATCTTTCCCCCGTGCACGAGGTACTCATCGAAGAGTCCTTGCTGGGTTGGAAGGAAATTGAAATGGAGGTAATGCGCGATAGCAAGGATAACTGCATCACCATCTGCTCCATCGAAAACCTGGACCCCATGGGCGTGCACACCGGTGACTCCATCACCGTAGCTCCGGCCATGACCCTCAATGCCCGCGAGTACGCCATCCTTAAGGAAGCCTCCTTCGCCATCATTCGCGAAATCGGCGTCAAGAGCGGCGGTAGTAACATTCAGTTTGCTATCTGCCCCCGCACCGGCCGCCAGGTTATCATTGAGATGAACCCGCGCGTCAGCCGTTCTTCTGCATTGGCCTCCAAAGCAACCGGCTTCCCCATTGCTAAGTTCTCTGCCAAGTTGGCCGTGGGTTATACGCTGGATGAGCTGCTCAACGACATCACCCACACCACACCGGCCTCCTTTGAGCCGACCATTGACTACGTGGTATGTAAGGTGCCCCGCTTCACCTTCGAGAAGTTCAAGAAGGCTGATGAGCGCCTGACCACCGCCATGAAGAGCGTGGGCGAGGTAATGAGCATTGGCACCACCTTTAAGGAATCCTTGCAAAAGGCCCTTCGCTCTCTGGAGACAGGCCGCTGGGGCTTCGGGTTTGATGCCAAAGACCCCAAGAACCCCACCCGCCAAGAGATTGCCGCCAAGCTCTCCGTGCCCAATGCTGACCGTATCTTCTGGATTCAGACTGCCTTTGTCAACGGCTTCACGGCTGAGGAGATTCATGACCTTACGCAGATTGACCCCTGGTTTATTGACCAGCTGCAGGAGCTTGCCGAGGCCGGCATGAAGCTGGCAGAGCTCGACCTGCTGCAGGCCAAGAAGCTCGGTTTCTCTGACCGCCAGATTGCTCTTGCCCGTGGTTGCACGGAGGACGAGGTGCGCGCCGAGCGCAAGGCCCAGGGCATCGTGCCCACCTACCACTTGGTAGATACCTGCGGTGGTGAGTTTGTGGCTCGCAACCCCTACTACTACTCCACCTACGGCTTGCAGAACGAGGCTCGCATCAGCGACCGCAAGAAGATTATGATTCTTGGTGGTGGCCCCAACCGCATTGGCCAGGGTATTGAGTTCGACTACTGCTGCGTACACGCTTCCTTTGCCCTCAAGGAGTTGGGTTACGAAACCATCATGGTGAACTCTAACCCCGAGACGGTTTCCACTGACTACGATACCTCTGATAAGCTCTACTTTGAGCCGCTCACCTTGGAGGATGTGCTCAATATTTGCGATGTAGAGCAGCCCTGCGGTGTTATCGTGCAGTTCGGCGGCCAAACCCCGCTTAACCTTGCAGCCGCCCTTGCAGAGCGCGGTGTGCCCATCATTGGCACCAGCCCCCGCAGCATTGAGCTGGCAGAGGACCGCAAGTACTTCTCCGCCCTGTTGGACGAAATCGGCCTGCGCCAGGCAGAAGCCGGCACCGCCACCAATGAGGAAGAGGCTGTGGCCGTGGCTCAGCGCATCGGTTTCCCGGTGCTTGTTCGCCCCTCCTTCGTGCTGGGTGGCCGCGCCATGATGATTGTGTACGATGAGCAAGAGCTGCGCACCTACATGCGAGAGGCTGTGGATGCCTCTCCTGAGCGCCCTGTGCTTGTCGACCGCTTCCTGCAGAATGCTTTGGAGATTGACGTCGATGTGATTGCCGACGGCGAGACCAGCGTGGTAGGTGCTATTATGCAGCACGTAGAGCCCGCCGGTATTCACTCCGGTGACTCCGCCTGCATGATTCCGCCCAACCGCGTGAGCGACTCCATGCACGCCGAAATGATGCGCGCTGCCAAGGAGCTTGCTGCCAAGCTTAACGTGAAGGGCCTCATGAATTGCCAGTTCGCCATCAAGGATGAGCAGCTCTACGTCATTGAGGTAAACCCGCGCGCTTCCCGCACAGTTCCCTTCGTTTCCAAGTCCATCGGCGTGCCGCTGGCTAAGTTGGCAGCCAAGGTGATGAGCGGCATGAAGCTCAGCGAGCTCGGCTTCACCAAGGAGGTTGTGCCGCCCTACTACACCATCAAGGAGGCCGTGTTCCCTTGGAACCGCTTCCCCGGCATTGACGTAGTGCTCGGCCCGGAAATGCACTCCACCGGTGAGGTCATGGGTATCGATATCGACCCTGAATTGGCCTACATGAAGAGCCAGATTTCCGCCTTCAATCCGCTCCCGGATAAGGGCTTGGTATTCATCTCCGTCAACGATCGCGATAAGGAGCACGTTCTCCCCATCGCTCAGGAGATTGCCGCTGCCGGCTTCGATATTTGCGCCACTAAGGGCACCATGATTTACCTGCTGCAAAACGGTATTGAGTGTGAACGCGCTTACAAGGTGCTGGAGGGTCGCCGCCCCAACATTGTGGACCGCATCAAGAACGGTGATATTGTCTTCGTGGTCAATACTCCCGGCTCTCACGATGCTCGTGAAGACGAAGTGGCCATCCGTGCCGCTACCGTCAACAACAAGGTCTCCTATGCCACGGACCTCTCCTCTGCCAAGGCTTGCTCCGCCGCTATTCTTCACAACAAGAATAAGGTTTCCGGCGTGCGCACCCTGCAAGAGTACCACGCTCAAAACTAAAGAAAATCAAAGCGTATTTTTTCTCTGCGGCGCAGGTGCAACACCTGCGCCGCATTGCCTTGGCTCTTTAATATACACGGATTAATTTTCTTGTTCTTAATTAAATGGTGTGATAGAGTTTGAGTATAATCAGCTATGAAAGACACCTATTCAAATATATACATCCATATCATTTTTCATATCAAAAATACGAATGAGTTAATCGAAGAAGCAGATTTACCGGAAGTGTTTCGCTACATAGGCGGAGTTGTACGTGCACAATCCGGTGTTGCTTATGTTGTGGGTGGTAGACCCGACCATATTCACATTTTAACGTCTTTACCTCATACTATAAGTTTATCTGATTTTGTTCGCGCGATAAAAGCCAATAGTAGTCGATGGATTAAAGGAATCAACCCACGATATTCTAAATTTTCATGGCAAGCCGGTTATGGTGCCTTTTCTGTTAGTGAATCACGCAAAGAATCGGTTATCAACTACATTTTGGGGCAAAAGGAGCATCATAAAAAACAGTCAATGCAGGATGAATTCTTGCTTTTCCTTGAGAAAAATGGGTTTTTGAGTTCTAATTCAATACCACAAGAAGAATTGAGGTAGTTGTGGAGCATAGCTTATCACGGCGTAGGTGTAGCCGAAAGCCCCGGAGGGGCGCTATAAAATAGCCCGGGGTGCAGCCGTGAAACGGCGGAACCCCGGGGAAAGGTGAAAAAAATGGGGAACCCCGGAGGGGTGACATAATGCAAGGCTTTAATATTTAAAGATGTTTTATTATTAGACAACACATAAAAATTACGAATGAGAATATAACGCAACCCTTTATGCCACCCTCCGGGGTTCTGATAATATAGACGAATGACCCGGGGTTATGCCCCTGCGGGGCTCCACCCCGGGCTATTATATATCGCCCCTCCGGGGCTTTGAATTTCGCTCGCTAATGCTCGCCGTTTTCTTTCCGTGGTAAGCGGAGGTGGGGTTATTTTCGCCAATAGGCAGAAATATCCACCCATTGCTCGACGCTGTAGGGCTTGCCTTGGTAAAGGATGGTGTTGTTGGTGTAAAGATAGATGCGACCATCGATTTCGAGGCGGTCTTGGTCGAGCGCAATCACGGGGAAGCGCTCTTCATCGCCATAAATAAAATACATCAGGCGCACCACTGCCGCCGGGGCTTGAGAAAGCTCGGCGCCATCCACCACCCACGCCGTGTCTCGCGAAAAGCCCGGGCCACCATGCACGTAGAGCCTATCCATGGCCGGTAAACGCCTGTAAACGCTCATGGCATGCTCTTGCAGGGCCTGTATAAGCTCGGCATCTTCCAGCGCGTTTTGAGGGGTATTTTGAGCCACGGCGGGGGCTTCTGCACTCGGTGTGGCAGAATCAGCAAAGGCACAGCACGCAGCAAAACCGGCAAAGAGACAGGAAAGTTTCATCATACACCTCATTTTATACAAAACATGGTGGCAAAAGCAAGCGGATTTTGGTATTTTTGATGTGAGAAGTTAATATGCATTTTGAGCCTCAGGCGAGCCTAGCTTAACCTATCTCGACGAAGGCGCAACCTAATTCAAAAGCCCCGGAGGGGCGATATATGGTAGCCCGGGGTGGAGCCCCGTTCAGGGGCGAAACCCCGGGACAGATGAAAAATAAATTGGAACCCCGGAGGGGTGGCATAATGCGTAGCTTAAAATGCCACATTGTTTCATAATGACACAACCACAATACAACGCGCATCCACCTTGGCTCGGAGCTCCGCTTCGCTACGGTCCTCGCCTTTATATGTCGGCCTACGCTGCGTCGCTAACGCTCCGTCGCTCCGGGCTCAATTTCCAGTTTACGCTACCCGGGGTTCCGCGGCGCAGCCGCTCCACCCCGGGCTACCATATATCGCCCCTAGACGGGGCTCTAGAATTTCGCTCACATACGTTCGCAAAAAAAATGCAACAAAACTCGCGGAAAGGCGAGGTGAGTGCATTAACATAAATGAAAGCGAGAAAAATGCGCGCAGCGGTTGCGCAGGCACATTATTTGCTTGCGTCTCCCATAGTGCATGCTAGTATAGAACCATGATTCCCAAGAAAGTAATGCCCATGAAATCGAAAAAAAGATTGGCAGAGGCCTCGGCCTTGGTAGTGGCGGCGTTAAGCGCCGGCATTGGCACGGCTGCAGAGGTGAGACAAGGCCATAACTCCGTAATCATCAAGTTCACTGAGCCGGTGGTGTCTACCGGTGTGGTGGAGAATTGTTGGATGGAGCAATTACCGGCAGAAGACCGCGGGTTGAATTTGTTTGACATTACAGGAGACCCGGCGCACACACCTACAGCGCGTTGGCGCGACCAGGATTGTTTGGAGTTAACCTTTGTTACCGGCACTGCAACGGCTACCAAATACCGCTTATCTTTCCGCCCCGGGTCAGATAAATACCTGAGCGGCAAGAAGATGAAGACGAGCAGCTTTGAGTTTTCCGTTAAACCCAAGCCGTTGACGTCAGTCAGCATTATGTCCGGTATACCGGGCGGCGCCGTGGGTGTAAAATCTAAAACGGAAATCACAAAAGAGCAGCTGGCTTTCTCCGTTCATTCTGCGGTGCGCTATGAGTTCCGCCAGAGAATTAGCCACAGCTCGGGCAAATTCGGCAAAGTGGTGCCCGCCACGGTGACAGAGATGCGCGTGAAAAATTTGGAGGAGTACGAGCTGCACCGATATTTGAATCATCCGGAGAAGCTGGGCTTGAGCAAGGATATCAAGGGGCTGGAGGCTTTCTCCCCGGAGCTGGTGGTGCCCGGGCGCGTGATTGTTACCCCTGCCGAGCCTTTGGATAAAGGCAAGGATTGGGTATTGTACTGCATTGCCGAGGAAAACAGCGGCTTTGTGAGTGGTATTGTGGATGGCAGCTTTGTGCCGGACACGGACCTTGCAACGGGGGTATCTGTTTATGTGGAGCGGGATGCCAAGCAGGGCGACCTCATGCTGGCATCCATTGCCTTTGAATCGCCTGTTGCCGAGAAGGATGTGGAAGGTATCTTCCGCAGCATGGAAATTGCCCACAACGGTACGCTTGCCGTCGCCTCGGAAGACGGCCTGAGCAAGGTGCTTACAGTGGGAGACAGAACCATCACCTTCCGTCTGTTGCCCTTGCCGGAAAACGCGGTAAGCGCGGGCGCACCCCAGTATTTGCGCAAGGAAGGTAGCGATGATGCACCCACAAACGTAGCGTATGATTTGCCTTACACCGATTCTTTCGTCATGGCTATTGAGGGGGCGGAATCGTTGCCGCTAACGGTGGATATCACCATTAAGAAAGGCACGGCAGCCCTGCTGGGGCAGCCTGTAACCACCGACCACTGCCACCGCATGACACTGGCCGCCGCCGCCCCTGAGCTGAGCTACTTATCCACGCCGGATTCTCCCATGCTGCTGCCGCTGAAGGGAGAGCACAAGCTGCGTATGGAGAGCATCAACAACTGCTCTACAGAGCTTAGTGTAGCCCGCCTTTCGGTAGAGAATTTTGCCCAATACCGCAGCGCTCTCTATCGCATTAATGAGGAGAGCGTGCGCAGCTATGCCGAAATTAACTACCTGATGCAGCTGACCAAAAAGCGCTTGGCTGCGGGGTTGGAAACAGAGAAGTATGCGAAAGACCAAATCAAGTCGTACCAGCGCCGTTTGAGCCAACTGAAGAGCAGTCTCCCCAATTATAAAGCCCTGCGTGCAGAGATGGAGAATGTCTCCTTTACCGAGCCGCGCGTGTTAGATACCACCGGGCAGGGAATTGGTGCTGTTAAGGCGGCAGAGGTGTTGGTGGATTTGGATGAGCTGCAAGGCGGCACGGCAGGCCCCGGTTTGTACCTCATTTCCGTCAAAACAAAAGCCGATTCCAACGTGAGAGCCCTCTTGCGCGAGTTGGAGCTGGATGAAACACTCTACGATTTTGAAGTGTGGTATGCCGTGCAGCTGACCGACCTGAACTTTGTGGAGGTAGGCAATGCTATGATGGCCAACCGCCTTTCCGACGGCACCCCGTTGAGCGAGGGCCAATTGCTCAACGTAACCGGATCCGAGCCTAGAGTGATGGCCGAGCTGAAGGATGGTGTGGTGTTAACCCCTGCTTCCAAGAGCTTGTTGAGCGGTAAACAGCATGTCATTTTTGCCAGCGGTGATGATTACCGCACGGTAAGCCGCCATTATTCCTCACCGCGCATGAATACGGACCGCCGTATCATGATGGTGACGGACCGTTCCCTCTACCGCCCCGGAGAAACCGTGAACCTGCGTGGCGTGCTCCGCGAGGTATCTCCCTTGGGTGTGCCCTCGATGCCGCACGTAAAGAGTGTGGAGCTCATTGTGAGCCGTCCCAACCGTAAGGAGTTGATGCGAAAAACGCTGAAATTGAACGAGTACGGCGCTTACGATTTCAGCTTTAAGCTGCCGGAGGGCGATGAAGATGTGGTGGGTACCTACCGTGTGACGGTGCAGGCAGACGGCAATAAGTACCGCGACGAGGAGTTTGTGGAATGCCAGGAGTTCCGCCGCGATGCTTTCTCTGCCGAAGGTGTGCTGACCATGAAGAAAGTGCGCCCGGAGGAGTTTACCTACACCCTCACCGCCAAAGACCTGAATGGTGTACCACTGGCCGGGGCAACGGCAGAGCTAGAGTTTGACCTCTCCTGCTATGAAAACACCCACCACCACTACCTGAATTTACCCAAGGAGGGCGAGGGGGCTGCCCCCACTCCGCACCTGAAAGATAAGCAGTGGAAGGAGGTGCTGACGCTGGATGCCCAAGGCAAGGCTGTGTACACCGCTAAGTTTGATTATTTGCACCGCAACAATGCCATGATGGGCCAAGGCCACTTGCGCGTTTCCGGCAGTGTTAAGAACGACCGCGAGGAGTACATGAACATCAACTCCACATCCTCGGCGCTGTACCCGGCAGATTTCATGTTCCGCCTCAACGGGTTGAGCGATATTACGCTCTACTCCACCACCGAAGACGCTGAGTATGAGATTTTGAATCGCGACCAGAGCGTGAGCCTGCGTATGTTCTCGCAAAAGGACACCATTAATAAGCTGCCCAATGGCATTATGGTGATAACCCCGGAGCCCACCCTCGTGTGGCAGGGGGAGGTTAATGTGCCTGCCAACTGCTTCAATGGCGTGCCCACGGGTATGTACGAGGTGTGGAAGCAAAATGAGAAGAACTTCAAAGAAGGTGCCTACGTTAAGGTAGAGCTGAGTGGTAAGGATGCCTCCGGCTTGGAGCTGGTGGACTGGCTTACGGTGCACCCGTGGGAGATTGAGCGCCCGCAGCGCCGGCAGACGGAATCGCGCACGGCTAAGAGCTCGCTCTCCGGCCGCTGTATTAAGGTGGAGTCTCACTTTGAAAACGAAGGTAAGGCCACTGTGCTGGTAAACAGCGTGGCCGGTATTCGCCCCGCTACGGCTGTGGAGGTGAAGAAGGGCCAAAACACGTGGGAAATCCCCTTGCAGGACGACGAGTACGGCGAGGTGCACGTGGCTGTTATGCTGCCTGTGGCGGAAGATGGCCGATATGAGCGCTTGGAGTACACCACCGTGCCCACGGATGTAGAGCGCGTGGATACCAAGCTGGCCGTGCAGTTGAGCATGCCGCAGCAATCCCCCGCTCCCGGTGCAGAGATTACCCTCAGCGGCCACATTGTGGGCCCGGATGGCAAACCGATACCGGATGCCGAGGTTACTCTCTTTGCGGTGGATAAAGGCATGCTGAGCGTAAGCGGCGGCCACAGGATTGATAACCCCGGCACCTTCTTTACCAAGGTATGGGTGTCCGGTATGTACCCGCAGTTTAGCAGCATACCGGCTCCGGTTATTTACCATAAGCATGAGAAGCAAATTCTGAGCCTGATGGATGGCATTTGGCAGGGAGATATCGTGGGTGAGGGAGAAAAATGCTATACCTCCCACTCCTCCTCTCGCCACCGCCCGATGGTGATGGCAAGAGCCGGCTCCGGTGCTGTTAAGACTTTGGGTGCCGTCATGCCGCAAGCGGATTGTGTTGAAGAGGCAGTGTGCGTAGAAATGGAGTGCGATGATGAATTTGGCGATGGTTCCTTAGGAGACGGCTTAGGTGCTGCTCCCATGGCTGCAGAAAGCGCCTCGTGGGACATGGCTCGCCCCACCCTTGCCCGCAATGCTGTTTCCTATAAGAAGAGAGCCGCGAATACTACGGCAGAAGGTGAAATCCCGCCGTGGTTACTGGAAGAGGAGGAGGAAGGTGCCGATGTACCCACCCCGCGCCTGCGCACCAACTTTGTGCCTGTTGCAGTCTGGGCTCCGGCCTTGGCTACGAACGCAGAGGGCAACTTCTCCGTCAACGTAACTCTGCCGGATACCCTTACCACCTACCAAGTGTATGCCGTGGCCTTGGGTAAGGATGGCAAGCAGTTTGGCTATGCGGAGTCGGAGTTCACCGTTAACCAGCCTGTTATGATTACACCCGGCACCCCGCTCTTCATGAGCACGGGAGACCGCCTGCGCCTGCCGCTTACCATCACCAATAATACCGAGGCAGAAGGTACCTGGACGGTGCAATTGGAGGGGGCAGAGGCCCCGCAGCAGATTGTGCTGCAAGCCAAAACAACCTCGACTCTTTACTTTGACTACACGGCTGTAGAGGAAGGCGAGCGCAAGCTGCGCTGGGAGGCCCGCTCCACCGCCGGCAGCGATGCTGTGGAGGGTAGCTTTGAGGTGAAATTCCCCGCTCCTGTGCTGCGCGAGGCACACCGCCTTGTGCTCAACGAGGGGGCAGAAGCCGTGCAGGTGGGCAAGCTCCTTGCGCCCGAGCTGGCAAGCTCCACCCGTGGTAAGGTAGAGATTGAGCTTTCGGCCAATCCTCTGCTGCACCTCAATGAGTGCATGGAGCTTACGCTGAGCCGTGGCTATGGCAATACAGAGTGGTATGCTACCTCGCTGCTGCCGTGGATGCTCCACGAGCGCATGGCTCCCTTCAGCCCGGTGATGGCCTCTGTGCCCGCTGCCGAGGCCCGAGAAACCGTGCTGAAAGGCATTGATAGGCTGGTGAAGTGCCAAGTGTCGGATGGCGGCATGAGCTACTGGCCTTCCTCCTCCTTCTGCTCCAATCAAATGAGCAGCCCCTGGGCTTCTGCCTATGCGGGTTTGGTGCTTACCATTGCCCAGGATAACGGCTTTGCCGTGCCGGAGAACACCATGAGCCGCCTGCGCGAGTACTTGGCGGCGTACCTGAAGGAGATGCGCGAAAAGGAGAAAGAATGGAAGGCGATGTCGCCGCACATCCTCTACGCCATTGCCCGCACGCTGGAAGATGATTCCCTGATTACCGAGGCGCTTAACCGTGCTTTGGCACAGCAGACTGAGCGCGACGGCGGAGACGACATCCTGCTTGGTGTCTACCACCCGCGTTTCTGCTACTACTCTTGGTTCCGCAGCCACCGTTCTGCTGCCAGCCTGAACTTCTTGGCCGAGATGCACCAAGATAACGAGGCACGCCACGCTTCCTTCCTCAAGTGGATGCGCGTGGTAGGGCATGATTATCGCCATGCTACCACGTGGGATGGCGGGTGGATGCTGATTGCTCTGCACGAGTACCTGCGCCTCACCCCTGCCGGTAATCCGAACTCTACCGTAACGCTGGAGAACGGGCAGCAGCTCACCTTGGGCAATGGCCCCACGGCCTATACTCCGGCCACCACCCCCACCTTGGGTGAAATTGCCACCACCATCACTCCCACTTCCGGCACTACCTATGTGAACGTCAAGTTCAAGGCTCAGCCCGAGCAAACAGAATACCCCGGTGTGGTAGAGAAGGGCTTGCAGGTGACCCGCATATACGAGAAACGCGGCGACGATGGTGCCTGGCGCCCCTGCACGGAGTTTAACGTGGGCGATGTGGTGCGCGTAACCCTCACCTGCGCTAAGGCGGAGAAAGACTTGGAGTACTTTGTGCTTGAAGACTATCTGCCCTCAAACATGGAGGCTATCAACCCCGAGATTCCCTCGCAGTCCGCCGGCTTGGAGTGGACCCCCTGGAGCTCTTGGTTTGATAACCGCGAGTTCCAAGCCCACCGCGTGCGCGGTTTCTGCACCCGCTGGGCCGGTAGAGACCTGCTGAATATGAGCTACTACGCTCGCGTTAAACGCGCCGGCGAGGCCATGGCTCCCCCGGCCTCTGCCCAGCTTATGTACGAGCCGCAAACGTACGGCCTCTCGCCCAACACGAAGGTGATTAGTAAGTGATGCAAAAAAATCCTCGCGCCGGTAAACACCGGCGCGAGAATTTTTTGGATGTACGATTTACGATGTACAATGTACGATTTTTCAGTTAGGCGGCTGCGCCGCAGGAGGGGAGGCAGTGCTCAGCATAACTTACCGCCCGCTCCTTAAAGCGCGGAGCCAAAGCGGTGGCTTGAGCATCGCTATCTCCCCGCGACCGGAGGGGCCAAGCTTAAAAATTGTACCTTGTAAATCGTTAATCCAATTCGTACCTCGTACTTCCACAAATTACAATTTGTCGTCTCCACCCCGCGAGCGTAGCGAGCCAAATTCTGAGCCCCGTTCGGGGCGATATAAAATAGACCGGGGTGGAGCCGCGTTAGCGGCGGAACCCCGGGTTATCCACCCATCAATTGGAACCCCGGAGGGGTGGCATAAAGGGTTGCGTCATGTTGTAGTTCGTTTATTATCTATGGTATTGCAAGGAAAACATGAGT
>JAEIGA010001623.1_pt1 | contig 35259 bp, 29 predicted proteins | sample 9270691 | NCBI WGS metagenome assembly JAEIGA01 (sample SAMN17057246, study PRJNA624740) | gut metagenome | biome: biome; isolation source: fecal sample | host: Bos grunniens | place: China: Xizang | collected 2019
CGAGAGCCGTACGCTAAGCAATGACATCTTCATCCCCCGCGACAAGCTCAAGGGAGGCAAGAGCGGCGACAAGGCTGTAGTGAAGATTGCCGAGTGGCCCGAAAGCGCACGCAACCCCATAGGACACGTGGTGGACATCCTAGGCCGCGCAGGCAACAACGACACGGAGATGCACGCCATCCTTGCCGAGTTTGGCCTACCCTATAAGTATCCCCTCGCTGTGGAGAACGCAGCAAACCACATCAGCGACGTCATCTCCGAAGAGGAGATAGCACGCCGTATCGACATGCGCGATGTGCTCACCTGCACCATCGACCCACACGATGCCAAGGACTTTGACGACGCCCTCTCCATACGCCCCATCGGCAAGAACCTCTGGGAGGTAGGCGTACACATTGCCGACGTCACCCACTACGTGAGTGAGAATGGCATCATCGACAAGGAGGCACAGCACCGCGCCACATCGGTATACCTCGTGGACCGCACCATACCGATGCTCCCCGAACGGCTATGCAACTACATCTGCTCGCTACGCCCCGATGAGGACAAACTCGCCTACTCGGTGCTCTTCCACATCGACGACAAGGGTCGAGTGAAATATCATCAGATAGCTCATACCATCATACGTAGCAACCGACGCTACGCCTACGAGGAGGTGCAGGCCATCATCGAACGCCAGCAGCGCGGGACTAAAGAGATTTTGCCCGGTGACGAATACACAACTGAGCTGATGCTCCTCAACGGCTTTGCCCAGCAGATGCGGGCCGCAAGGTTCGCTGCGGGTGCCATCAACTTTGACCGCGTAGAGGTGCGCTTCGACATCGACGAGAAGGGACATCCCGTGAGCGTACACCTCAAGGAGTCGAAGGAGGCACACCAGCTCATCGAGGAATTTATGCTCCTGGCCAATCGCACCGTGGCCGAGACCATCGGCAAGGTGCCCGCCAAGAAGGCCAAGGTGTTTCCCTATCGCATACATGACATCCCCGACCCCGAGAAGCTCGAGAGTCTGGCACGCCTCGCCCTACCCTTCGGGCATAAGGTGCGCACCACGGGCGACAAGATCGACATATCCAAGTCATTCAATCATCTGCTGGCAGAGGTCAAGGGCAAGCGTGAGCAGCACCTCATCGAGACCGTCTCGCTGAGAGCCATGCAGAAGGCACGCTACAGCACCGACAACATCGGGCACTATGGCTTGGCCATGGACTACTACACCCACTTCACCTCACCCATCCGACGCTACCCCGACATGATGGTACACCGACTGCTCTCACGCTACCTCGACGGAGGACGCTCGGGCACCAAGAGCAAGTATGAGGCTCTGTGTGAGCACTCATCACAGATGGAGCAGCTGGCCGCCTCGGCCGAGCGTGCCAGCATCAAATACAAGCAGGTGGAGTACATGGCCGACCGCATGGGCATCACCTATGACGCCATCATCACTGGAGTCACTGAGTGGGGACTCTATGCAGAAATTATCGACAACAAGTGCGAGGGCCTCATCCCCATGCGCGACCTCGACGACGACTACTACGTACTCGATGAGCGCAACTACCGCCTCATAGGCCGACGCACCCACAAGTGCTATGCCCTAGGCGACACCGTCAAGATACAGGTGGCACACTGTAATCTGGAGAAGAAGCAGCTCGACTTCGCGTTAGTAGAGTAAAACTACAGCGTCTCGCACCGAGACATTAAAGACATGAGGGCGCATCCAACCAGATGCGCCCTCATATTCTCTATTCACGTCTGCGTAAGGCGTTACTCCTCGCCTGCAAACATGGGGTCCCAGCAGGGAAGCAAGATAGGCTTCTGCTGAGCAGCCTTAAGCACCTCGGGAGTGGCGTACTTCTTATTCACCACGAGGCGGAACATGTACTCATCGAACCACTCGTCTGTCATGATGAGATGACCATGGTGACCCGAAGCGGCACCCCAGCTATTCTCCACCTTCCACATCGTGGGCTTGCCCTCACCATCAACAGCTACGGCCATCATGGTCATGGCATGAGAAGAGCCACTATCGAAGACGCGAATGCGCTGCGCCTTGTCCATACCGAACTCAATGCCCAGGAGCGATTCGTAGTCGTAGTTGTCCATGTCGAGCAGGCCGCGCTTGCTGTCGAGTTCCTTGCCCACGTCGCAAGAGAAGTACATCATCGTAGAATCCTTGATGGAGGCTATGGCCATCTGCTTGATCTCATCGAGCGGGAGATTGAGATAGAGCCAGTTGTGTCCGTCGTAGGTGTGGCGGTCATACTGAATCTCATAGGTCTTCCAGTACTCGCGGGTGGGGTCGTTCATGAGCATGATATAATCGTTCTGATAGTCTTCGCCCACAAACTCGGCATAGAACGACTGCGGGGTATACTCCTTGGGCTCCCACATGTATCTGCCCTGTGCATCCTTGGGCGCCCACTTGAAGGTGGTGACAGGTTCGCCAAAGCCGAGCACGAGGATGCGATACACCTCGCTCAGCATGTCGCTCTTCAATGCCTCGAGTTCCTTCTTCTTCGCGCCTGCAGCCACCTTGTCACGCAGGATGAGTCCATCCTCACGCAGCTTGCGAGTGATGAGGGAGGTGAAGCGCGAGGTGTTGTTGCTGGCATAGGTCTCGGGCATCACACCAGCGGGCACAATGCCATACTTGGCTACGAGGTCGGCCACACCAGTAAAGGTGCCACCATCGCTCAGAGGATGCTTGAATAGCCACTCTACTGTCTTGTCTTCCATGGGCTTGTCACCGGTGTCGATGACTGCTTGGAGGAAGAGGTTTGATTTCTCCAACTGGTCATAGAAGAAGTTGTACACGTGAGAGAAGGTCAGCCCAGGCAGGTTGTGCTCGTTGATTACCTTGCTGCGCATCACGTTGAGCCCTGTAAAGAGCCAGCAGCGACCTGAGGACTTCTGGTCGGTAATGCCACGCGAAGGCACGCTGTAAGTGAAATAGGTGTCCATCTCCGTTTGGTTGGCTTGGTTTACTGCGAGTGCACGCACGTCGTTTGCAGCCATGGCATTGTGTATGGCACGGTCGGTGGCGGTAAGCGCATTATCGGTCTTAAACTTCTCCAACATCTGTGGAGTGATGCTTTGTGCTGCAGCGCAGAGGCTCATGGCCGAGAGAGCTGCAAGAAACAGTGTTTTCTTCATTGTGCTTATTGTTTGTTTAGAGTGATGAATCTTTTCTTTATGCCTCTCTCATCGCCAAGGCTCGGTTCTCGGCCGCCTCCATAATCTCACGCTCGCCAGGACCCTTGTCATTGATACCACAGAGATGAAGTATGCCGTGAATGATGGTGCGATGCAACTCCTCATCATATTCGGTGCCGAACTGCTCGCTATTGGTCTTTACCGTGTCGAGACTGATGAAGAGATCGCCGCTGATGGTGTCTTCCTCGGTGTAGTCAAAGGTGATGATGTCGGTGTAGTAGTCGTGTTGCAGATACTCACGATTGACCTCGAGGATGCGTTCATCATTGCAGAAGATGTAGTTCACATCGCCCACCTTCTTATCATAGGTAGCAGCCACGGCGCGTATCCATGCCGTGGTGGGGCGTTTCTTGATGTTGGGCATCCGAGTGCCGTCTGTCTGATAGGTAATCATGGCTATTATTGTTTTATGAATTGTATATATAAATACTATGATTTATCCGAAGAATAAATAGCAGATGAAGATGGCCGAAATGATGCCTGCAAGGTCGGCAAGGAGACCACAGGTGACAGCGTGCCGAGTCTTGCGGATGCCTACACTGCCAAAGTACACAGCAAGGATGTAGAAGGTGGTGTCGGTAGCCCCTTGGAAGAGACAAGACAGACGACCCACAAAGGAGTCGGCCCCATAGGTGGTCATGGCATCGACCATAAGGCCACGTGCTCCGCTACCGCTGAGAGGCTTCATCAGTGCGGTAGGCAGAGCACCCACAAACTCGGTGTCACCACCCACGAGGGCTACAAGCCAAGCGATGCCATCGATGAGAAAATCCATGGCTCCCGAGGCACGGAACACACCAATGGCCACGAGGATGGCTACGAGATAGGGGATGATGCGCACTGCAGTTTGGAATCCCTCCTTGGCGCCTTCGATAAAGGTGTCGTAGACATTAATCTTCTTGCGCATGCCAGCGATAATGAAGCAGGCGATGATAGCACAGAGAAACACGTTGGCAAAGGTCGATGACACCACATCCATCTGCTCACGAGGCATGGCGCTGAAGCCCCAGATGATGAGCGCCACCAAGGTGCAGAGAGCACCGAGGAAGAGCAGCAGGGTACGATTGAACAGATTGATGCGCTGATACAAGCAAGTAACAATGAGCCCCACCACGGTAGAGAAGAAGGTAGCAAGGAGGATGGGAACAAACACATCGGTCGGTTGAGCCGCTCCCAGCTGGGCACGGTAGACCATAACGCTGATGGGAACGAGCGTGAGACCCGAGGTGTTGAGCACGAGGAACATGATCATCGGGTTGGTAGCGGTATCCTTCTTCTCATTCAACTCTTGCAGCTGCTCCATAGCTTTGAGCCCCATAGGGGTGGCAGCATTGTCCAAACCAAGCATATTGGCCGCAAAGTTCATAAAGATGGTGCCCGTCACGGGATGACCCTTGGGGATATCGGGGAATATCTTGGAGAACACGGGAGCGAGCCAGCGCGCCACAACGTTGACGACCCCACCCTTCTCACCGATGCGCATGATGCCAAGCCACAAGGAGAGCACGCCCGTGAGACCCAACGAAATCTCAAAGGCCGAACGAGCCGAAGAGAAGGTGGAGTTCATGATGGCGGGAAACACCTCCACGTCGCCCAAGAAGATGAGGCGCACGAGGGCTACTGTAAAGGCGACGAGGAAAAAGGCTATCCAGATATAGTTGAGTACCATGAGCGTAGATGAAGTTTAGTGATGCGTCAATATGGACTACGATGAGAGGCTACTTCTTGATGGAACGGATAGTGGACGGACTCTTCTTCACTTGCTTGCTAGCGTCAGAAGATGACTTCTCTGTAAGCTCTACCACCTTCTTTTCCAATGCCTCTCCATGGAGGTCCATAGCTTGTATGCGGCGCGAGGGGTCGAGCAACACATTGGTGGGCAGATGGGTTATCTGCAGACGTTGCACGATGCCCGTCTCCCATCCATCATAGTCGCATGCCTGGCGCCACGTGACAGAGTCTTCGGCTATAGCCTGCAACCAAGCGGTGCGGTCAGTATCAAGCGACACACTGAGGATATTGAAGTTAGGACTTTCGTACTTGTCCCAAATGGGTATGAGTTCGCGCTGACGCTGCCGACTCTCTGCATCCCATGATGCCCAAAAGGTGATGAGCAAGTAAGCATCTTTGTACTCCGACGTGGTAACGTGCTTGCCCTCACTGTCAATCACACTATAACTATTCACCATGTTACCCTTACGCAATGGTTTGTAGGCATTGAGCATGCTCTGCAATTGCTTGATGTAGTTATTGTCTTGCAGATTACCGCTCATCGAGCCTATGAGTGTCTTTATCTTGGTAACATCGAGAGTGGGCTGATGCACAAAGTACTCTCGCAAGAGATGTATGCTGACCTCTGAATAGGGATTGGCACGGATGAACGAGTCTGCCAATGCCGTGATTCTACTCTTGTCGCTCAGTCTTGCTTCCAACCTATAAAACTCTTGCAATAGAGCATCTTGCTGGCTACCTACTATGTGTAAACACCCTGCGGATGCCGTGTCGCCATAGATTGTCGACTCCAGCCCCTTGTCGGCAAACACAAGTTCACGATGCTTGTTGGGGAAAAGAATCCACAGGGGAGTCACCGTGTCGACAGTGGCCGTATAATTAAAAGCGCCATCAACAGCTACCACCGTGTCAATATGTTCATATAGAGCATCGGCTCCATATATGTACAGCGTATCGTGCGCAAGGCTACGCACGTTGCCCTCAAGCATAAAGAGATTTGCTTTGTCCTTGCACGAACAAAGACAAAGCAAAACGGACCACAAACAGAGGATCCACCCCCTACCTCTCTCTCCATGGAGGGGAGTAAAAGACGTGAGTACTCTTCTCTTAATATGCTCAAACGTGGTCATACACTAACATTCTACTACTCCCCTCCCTCAAGGGAGGGCTGGGGGGTGGGTATCTTTACTGTCTGTTGGCTCTCTTGCGCTCTATCTCATCGAGGATAATCTTGCGCATACGCATCGACTTGGGTGTCACCTCTACGTACTCGTCCTCCTTGATGTACTCGAGTGCCTCCTCGAGTGAGAAGATGATGGGCGGTACGATACGCGCCTTGTCATCAGAGCCACTGGCACGCATATTGGTCAGCTTCTTACTCTTGGTCACATTAATCACCAGGTCATTGTCGTGTACATGCTCGCCCACTACCTGACCGGCATACACCTCGTCCTGCGGGTTGATGAAGAACTTGCCACGATCTTGCAACTTGTCAATAGCATAGGCAAAGGCCGTACCCGACTCCATGGCTATCATCGAGCCATTGGTACGACGGTCGATGTCGCCCTTGTAGGGCTCGTAGCCCTTGAATCGGTGTGCCATGATGGCCTCACCAGCCGAAGCGGTGAGCACATTGGTGCGCAGACCGATGATGCCGCGTGAGGGGATGTTGAAGGCGATGTTCACACGGTCGCCCTGCGTCTCCATTGAGGTGAGCTCACCCTTGCGGCGGGTCACCATATCAATCATCTTGCTTGAATACTCCTCGGGGACGCTGATGGTGAGTTCCTCGATAGGCTCACACTTCTGTCCGTCGATAGTTTTATAGATTACCTGAGGCTGACCTACCTGTAACTCGTATCCCTCGCGGCGCATGGTCTCGATGAGCACTGAGAGGTGCAGCACGCCACGGCCAAAGACACTCCACTTGTCGCTCTCCTCATCCTTCACCACACGCAGAGCGAGGTTCTTGTCGAGCTCCTTCATCAAGCGGTCGTGGATGTGGCGCGAGGTCACAAACTTACCCTCCTTGCCGAAGAAGGGCGAGTCGTTGATGGCAAAGAGCATGCTCATCGTGGGCTCATCAATGGCAATAGTTGGCATGGGCTCGGGGGTCTCGGCATCGCACACGGTGTCACCAATCTCGAAGTTCTCCAATCCCACAATAGCGCAGATGTCGCCCGAGCTTACTGACTCGGTACGCTTGCGACCCAAGCCCTCGAAGGTGTGCAGCTCCTTGATCTTGGCCTTTTCCATCTGTCCATTGCGATGAGCAAGGGTGATGGTCATACCCTCGGTGAGTGTACCGCGATGCACGCGGCCCACTGCGATACGTCCCGTATAGGAAGAGAAGTCGAGCGAAGTGATGAGCATCTGTGGTGTACCCTCCAAACGCTTGGGAGCGGGGATGTGTTCGAGGATGACGTCAAGGAGGTAGTTGATATTGTCGGTCGGGGTCTTCCAGTCGGCACCCATCCAGTTGTTCTTGGCCGAGCCATATACGACAGGGAAGTCGAGCTGCTCCTCGGTGGCCTCAAGAGCAAACATGAGATCGAAGACCATCTCATACACCTCCTCGGGGCGACAGTTGGGCTTGTCCACCTTGTTGACTACCACTACAGGCTTCAGGCCTATCTGCAAGGCCTTCTGCAACACAAAGCGCGTCTGCGGCATGGGCCCCTCGAAGGCGTCAACGAGCAAGATACATCCGTCGGCCATGTTGAGCACACGCTCTACCTCACCACCGAAGTCCGAGTGGCCCGGAGTGTCGATGACGTTTATCTTGGTACCTTTGTAGTCGATGGATACGTTCTTGGAAAGGATGGTTATTCCTCGCTCACGCTCCAAGTCATTGTTGTCGAGTACCAACTCCCCTCCGTTCTGGTTCTCACGAAACAGGTTTCCGGCGAGCATCATCTTGTCCACCAAGGTAGTCTTACCATGGTCTACGTGTGCAATAATAGCGATGTTTCTAATGTCTTGCATATAGGTGTCTGTTCTTATAGTTTTGAGTTTGTAGATTCATGAGTTTACATATCATAAAGCTACTTGCCTAATCATCTGCAAAGTTAGTGCATTTTTTTGGGTTAAGATGTCGTCGGCGCGAGAAAATTCGCCAAGTTCCTGTCCTTAGGGACTAAAAGCGACTTTCACGCTCAGCATCGAGGCGGAGCAAGATGGACAGCAAGATGGTGAATCCCCATAGCGATGAGCCTCCATAGCTGAAGAAAGGCAACGGGATACCTATCACTGGAGCCAACCCTATGACCATGCCCACATTGACAAACAGATGGAAAGTGAAGATGCTAGCTACCGAGTAGCCGAAGACTCGGGTAAACTTATTGCTTCCTTGCCGCTCAGCTAGCATGATGATGCGGATGATGAAGACGGCGTAAAGGATGAGGATAAAGGCCGATCCCATGAAACCCTGCTCCTCTCCGATGGTACAGAAGATGAAGTCGGTGTGTTGCTCGGGGACATAGTTGAGCTTGGTCTGTGTACCATTGAGAAAGCCCTTTCCCCATAGTCCACCCGAGCCGATAGCTATCTTCGACTGATTGATGTTGTATCCCACGCCAGTGGGGTCATCTTTGATACCCAGTAGCACCAATATGCGCATCTGCTGATGAGGCTTGAGCTTATCGACAAGCATGTTGCATGAGTAATAAAAGCCTATAGACCCCAAAGCGAAGAGAGCAATGAGTAGGTACGATGCATAGCGGGAGAGCACATATAGATATAATAGGTACAGTGCCGTGCACCCACACAGCACGAGCTGGACGATGCAGATATCGAACGGCACCACATAGCGGGAGAAGAGCCAAGCAATCAACGTACCGCCAAGGTTGACTCCAGCAATCCACCATGCCCGAGACATACGCTTGCCGTACACAGCTACCATGAGTGCAGTGAAGAGAGGTATGAGAAGGAATACGACGAACTCGCCCACATTCACAGGCATCGACTCCAACAGCTTCTCACCCTGCCCTACCCCTATGACAAAGTAGAGCACAGCGCATACACCCACTGCGAGGAGCGAACCTGTCATCCCCTCACGATAGAGTACAAGGAAGAAGGCGAGGTAGACGAGTGCTGAGCCAGTCTCATTCTGCAACACAATAGTGAGCATGGGCAGGATGATGATGAGGAGCATCTTGGCCACATCGCTACGCTTCTCCATAGAGAATCCGTAGGTGCTGAGCAGACGTGCCAAGGCTAGTGCTGTGGCAAACTTGGCAAACTCGGCAGGCTGCAAGTTGAAGGGACCCAAGTCAATCCACGAGTACGACCCATTGATATCCTCTGCCAAGAAGCGCGTGGCAATAAGCAAGACGATAAATGCCGCATAGAGCGGATAGGCCATCATCTCATAGTATTTCTTTTCGATATTGAGGAGCACCAGAGCAAGCACCACACCACAACACACCCAAACCAGCTGCTTGCCGGTGAAGGTGGAGAAGCTAAAGAAATCGTGTTCGCCAAAGTTGTACGTAGCACCGCATATGCTCAGCCAGCCGAACGTGACCAGCACAAAGTAGAGGATGATGGTGACCCAATCTATAGACCTCCAAAGATTAACGTTCCTGATTGCCATAGTCTATCTTTCGGTTCTGTATTGTCTGTGCTTTCTTCTGACTCTCCTCGCTGAGTGTCCCTGTGAGATATTGCTCCATAATGAGCGCTCCGATGGGCACACCAAAGACAGCTCCAAATCCACCATTCTCGACATATACGGCCACGGCTATCTTGGGATCGTTCATTGGTGCAAATCCCATGAATGCCGAGTGGTCCTTACCGCGGTTTTGCGCCGTACCCGTCTTGCCACAGACCTCGATGCCTGGCAGATTGGCACCTGCACAGGTGCCGTTGAGTACGGCTTCGCGCATACCTTGCACTACGGTTTCGTAATGCCTTGCATCTATCATCGTATGCTTTGGTGTAGTATAGAGGCTATCGATGGGCTCTCCCTCGATTCCTTTGACGATGTGTGGAGTGATGTAGTATCCACGGTTAGCGATTGTGGCTCCCAGATTGGCTATCTGAAGGGGAGTCAGCGTAACCTCACCTTGCCCGATAGAGATTGAGATGATGGTGAGCCCATTCCAGTGCTTGTTGTACCACTTGTCATAGAAGGCGGCATTGGGGATAAATCCTCGCGCCTCTCCTGGGAGGTCTATACCTAAGCGGTATCCGAATCCCATGGCTACCATGTGGTCTTTCCATCGGGTGAGGGCCTCTTGAGGAGACTTATACCTTTCTGATCCAATCATGCGATAGAGTCCCCAGCAGTAGTAACTGTTACACGACGTAGCCAGCGAGGGTACCAGGGCAATGGGCGAGCCATGAACGTGACACCCCACATGGAGTCCTCGGTGTCTGAACCCGAGTGCGCAGGGAAACTGTGTCTCGGGTGTGATGATGCCCTCATGCAGGTAGGTGAGTGCCTGTGTGGTCTTGAAGGTCGATCCAGGGGGATAGGTGCCCATGATGGTGCGGTTGAGCAGAGGCTTCTGCTTGTCTTGTGAGAGCAGATGATGGTTTTCTCCGCGCTTGCGTCCCACCAGCATCTGTGGATCAAAGGTCGGCGACGATGCCATGCACAGCACCTCTCCTGTCGATGGTTCTATTGCCACCACGCTACCAATCTTATTCTCGAGCAACCTCTCGGCTAGTGTCTGCAGCTCTATATCGATGCTCAGCGTAAGGTTCTTGCCCGGGACGGGAGGTACATCTTTCTGTCCGTCCAGGTAGCTTCCCTTGACACGACCATAAGCATCACGCAGCAACACTTCAGTACCTTTCTCTCCTCGCAACTGCTTCTCATAGTAGCTCTCGATACCTTGCTTGCCGATGTAGTCGCCTCGTCTGTAGTAATCGTCCTTGGCCATATCGTTCTTCGACACTTCACCCAAATCTCCGAAGAGGTGTCCTGCCACGGGATAGGTATAGTGCCGTATGGTACGGCGCTGTATAGAGAAGCCTTGGAAACGATATAGCTGTTCCTGAAACATGGCAAACTCCTCAGCCGTGAGTTGTCCGAGGAAGAGTTGGTCGGTATAGGCAGAATAGCCGGGATTGAGGCGCCGGTTCTTGACATCGCTCATGCGCTTGTCAAAATACTCTCTCGTGATACCCAGCGCCTGACAGAAGGCGAGGGTGTCAAGTTCCTTGACATTGCGCATGCACACCATCACATCGTAGGCGGGCTGATTCGACACGAGTAGCTTCCCGTTGCGGTCGTGCATGACTCCTCGCGAGGGGTATATGGTCTTTTCGAGAAAGGCATTGCTCTCGGCATGCTGCTTATACTCATCGTTGACAATCTGCAAGCTACATAGGCGACCTATGAAGACCACGACGATGGCAAGCACGATGCCTACAATCACAAACTTACGGTTCTCGTAGCGGTAATCGTTGTTCATCTTTGGGATTTACAATTTAGCAACTTACTATTTACAATTCTTTTATTTGACAATTTATAGCAAACGGATAAGTCATATGACCAGCAGACTGGGAGAAAAAATAGTAAATTGTAGATTGTCAAATAGTAAATGATTATTATCTTTTGTGGCGAACATACTCGATGGCCATCACCAGCGTCATGGTGAGCGCAGTGCTACAGATGATGCGCATTGCCAAATGTCCGATGTTTGCCCATGAAAACGCTTCGAGCAGGAAAAGTGCTGTGTGGTGTACCCACACCGCCACGAGGGCATAGCGCACGAATCCCCATAGTCCCAAGGTGTAGATGCCTGGCTCGAAGTTTTCGTATTCGTCACGCGGAGAGAACAATCGCAGCAGGCTGGGACGCATGAAAGCTACGAGCACCGAGGCACCAGCGTTGACGCCCGGTGTATTGCTGAAGATGTCGACAACCAATCCGATCAGGAAGGCCAGCACCATCAGCGCATTGTGGTCGATATCCCTATCCAGTGCCAAGAGGAAATATACATAGACGAAGGGTGTGGCCAAGCCGAATAGGCACACGTTGTTGAGCATCAGCACTTGCACCAATACGAGTCCTACAAACCATGCTATTCGTGTGAGCAACTGTTCCATATCACTTTTTCTTTTTCTTCGGATTCAACGCCTCTTTCAGTTGCGCCAGCTCATTAGCATCCATCTTGCTCACTACAAAGGCATGCTCCAGCTTGGCAAACGAAGTACTCAGCTTCACCTCCAACGTCATGTACAGCCCATCCGTCGAGGGGGCTGCCTGCTCCACCGTCCCCACCATCACTCCCTCGGGGAAGTACGACGAGTTGCCACTAGTCACGATGGTGTCGCCCAGCGCCACCTCGGTGTAGCGCGGGAGGTCATGCAACGTGGCATAGCGTGGGTCCCTACCATGCCATTGGAGGATGCCTATGTCCTTGCTTCCCGCTACCTTGCAGCTGATGTAGCTGTCGCTATGGAGCAGGGGCATCACCAGTGCATAATGGTCCGTGCACATGTACACGGTACCCACCACGCCATCGGTTCCCATGACACCCATGCCTGGCTCCACTCCATCGGCTGTACCGCAGTCGAGGGTGTAGTAGTTGTCGAGTTTGTTGACTGACTTGTCGATGACCTGTGCATTCGTGATGCGGTATCCCGCACGATGAACTCGCTTGATGGCCTCGGCCTCGATGAGGCTATCGGACAACAGCCTTGTCGTGATCATCTCCAGCTCGGCCACGCGCTGCATGAGCTGTGCATTGTGCTCTGCCAAGACGCGGTTCTTCTCGGCCAGCGCGAAGTAGGTTGTCACCCTGTCCCGTCCCTTGAGCAGGCGTGCCGTCGCCTCACCTGCCGTGGACAAGTACACGCTGCTCTGATAGCTGTTGTAGGAGAACAACAACACGCAGCAGACAATCTCCAACACGATGAAGACTATCCAATGCAAGTGCTTGTAGAGAAATTGGAGGATGGAGTTCACTTCAATAATCAAGAGTTAAGAATTAGGAATTAGGAATTGACAAACGGAATTATCTACATACAATCGGCAACGCCGACAAATAACTCCTAATTCCTAACTCCTAATTCCTAATTAAACTTATCGCATCAAGAACGAGAACTTGTCCACATTCTTCAGTGCGATACCCGTACCACGAGCTACGCAGTGCAAGGGGTCTTCGGCCACGTGGAAGGGGATGTTGATCTTGTCCTGCAAGCGCTTGGCCAATCCACGGAGCAATGCACCGCCACCAGCGAGGTAGATACCATTGTGGATGATGTCTGCGTAGATTTCGGGCGGCGTGTTCTCAAGAGCGTCGAGCACAGCGGTCTCGATGCGAGCGATAGACTTGTCCAGGCAGTGTGCGATCTCCTGATAACACACGGGGACAGCCATGGGGAGTGCCGTGATCTTGTTGGGGCCATGCACGATGTACTCCTCGGGAGCCTCATCGCCGAGGTCGGTCAAGGCTGAACCTACGTGTATCTTGATACGCTCGGCCATGCGCTCACTGACCTTGAGGTTGTGCTGACGGCTCATATACTCTTGGATGTCCGACGTGAAGTCATCGCCAGCCACACGGATGGAGCTGTTCTTGACGATACCTCCGAGCGATATCACGGCAATCTCGGTAGATCCTCCACCTATGTCGACCACCATGTTGCCCTCGGGGGCCTCTACGTCGAGCCCTATACCCACGGCTGCGGCCATAGGTTCATATATCAGATACACATCGCGTCCGCCTGCATGCTCGGCCGAGTCGCGTACGGCACGCAGCTCCACCTCGGTACTGCCCGAGGGTACGCCGATGACCATGCGTAGTGTGGGGGTGAAGAGTCGAGCACGTGTGTTGACCATCTTGATGAGTCCGCGCATCATCTGCTCGCAGGCATTAAAGTCTGCAATCACACCATCGCGCAGGGGGCGTATGGTCTTGATGTTCTCGTTTTCCTTCTCGTACATCAGTTTGGCACGTCCGCCCACAGCCACCATCTTGTCGGTGCGGCGGTCGAGTGCCACCACGGAGGGCTCATCGACCACGATCTTGCCATTCTGCAAGATGATGGTGTTGGCCGTACCGAGGTCCATCGCTATTTCTTGTTGAAAGGAGAAAAGTCCCATGTCAAATAATTATGAATTTTGAATTCTGAATTCTGAATTCTGATTCACCCCCTCCATGCAGAACACGCATTGAAGAGGAGAATTCAAAATTCAGAATTCAGAATTTATGATTAGTGTTTGAAGTGACGGAAACCAGTGATTACCATAGCCACATCGTGATTGTTACAGTACTCTACAGACTCAGCGTCACGTACTGAACCACCAGGCTGGATAACAGCTGTCACACCTGCCTCGTGAGCGATTTCCACGCAGTCGGGGAAGGGGAAGAAGGCATCGCTGGCCATCACTGCACCCTGGAGGTCGAAGCCGAAGCCCTGAGCCTTCTCGATAGCGTGCTTCAGTGCATCTACACGTGAGGTCTGGCCCACACCGCTGGCGAGCAGCTGCTTGTTCTTAGCCAATACGATAGCGTTGCTCTTGCTGTTCTTCACAATCTTGTTGGCAAAGAGCATATCCTCGATCTCCTCGGCAGTAGCCACCTTGTTGGTCACAGGCTTACAGTCCTCGGGAGTCTCGGTCTTGAGGTCGCGATCCTGTACGAGCACGCCATTGAGCACCGAGCGGTACTGCTGACGGGGCATCTCGGTCTCCTTGCGCACGAGGATGATGCGGTTCTTCTTCTGTGTGAGGATCTCGAGTGCGTTCACGTCATAGTCGGGAGCGATGATTACCTCGAAGAAGATCTTGTTGATCTCCTCAGCGGTCTCCTTGTCGATGGCACGGTTGGTGATGAGCACGCCGCCGAAAGCCGATACGGGGTCGCCAGCAAGAGCGTCGGTCCAAGCAGCAAGCAAGGTGTCGCGTGAAGCGAGACCGCAAGCGTTGTTGTGCTTGAGGATAGCGAAGGTAGTCTCGTCAAACTCATCGATGAGGTCTACGGCTGCATTGATGTCGAGCAGGTTGTTGTATGAGATCTCCTTACCGTGGATCTGGTCGAACATGGCCTCGAAGTCACCGTAGAAGTAACCCTTCTGGTGAGGATTCTCGCCATAGCGGAGTGCCTTGGGGTGGTTCACCGCCTTGCGGAACATCGATGCGCCATCGCCATCGAAGTAGTTGAAGATGGCAGAGTCGTAGAGTGAAGACACGGCGAATGCCTCCTTGGCAAACCATACGCGCTCCTCGAGGGTAGTCTGCGCACCCTTGTTGCGGAGGATGTCGGCGAGCGGAGCATACTGGTCCTTGCTGGCTACGATAACCACATCCTTGTGATTCTTGGCAGCAGCGCGGATGAGTGAGATGCCACCTATGTCAATCTTCTCGATGATAGCCTCATGCGAAGCGCCCGAAGCCACGGTAGCCTCGAAGGGGTAGAGGTCTACGATCACGAGGTCTATCTCGGGGATCTCATAGTTAACCATCTGCACCTGGTCGCTCTCCAGGTCGCGACGACCGAGGATGCCACCGAACACCTTGGGGTGGAGTGTCTTCACACGGCCTCCGAGGATTGAGGGATAGCCTGTGAGGTCCTCGACACGCTGGCAAGGAACGCCGAGCGACTCGATGAATTCCTGTGTACCGCCTGTAGAAAGCAACTGCACGCCCTCCTTATGGAGCATGGTGATGATCTCGTCCAATCCGTCCTTGTGGAATACCGACACAAGGGCAGTCTTCATACGTTTGTTGTCTGACATTATGTTCTGTTTTTTAGTTATTACTCTAGTTTACACTTTTAAGTGTGCAAAATTAGTGCAAACCGAACGAAATGTCAAATAAATTTGAACATTTCTGAGGTGCCGCCTAATTAAAAGCTGCGAGCAGATTAAAGATAGTGCTTTTTCTTGGTTTATCGAAGATATTGCCGATTTATTTATAGGCAAAAGTAGCATAAAAAAACCGTTAAGCAGAGAACATTTTGTACACTCATCATCATTCACTATCTTTGTCGTGAGAAAAACCAAAGTGAGAGTACAGCTATGAACCCACCTGAATCATTGCACGAGAGCCTACGCCTGCGTCTCTCAGCGCGACCAAGCAAGACGTTGATCACGACTATGGCCGCAGAGTCTATGGCCGACGAGAAGGTGCTCGACACCCTACTCTCCTTCTTGCACAATGGGGAGGATTCCCTACGCTGGCGTGCCGCTTGGGCATTGGAGAAAGTGGCGGGTCAACGCCCATCACTCCTCATCGGCGAGAGGCCACAGATGAGAGCCTTGGCCTTACATCCCGACACACCCCATGGTCTCCTCAGGTTGCTGCTCTGCATCCTGCATCATCTGCCCGATGATGAAGAGCTCGACGTAGCCTTCTTCAACCTCCTCCTCGATGCCATGCTCGACCTTCAGTCTCCCCCTGGAGTGCAGTCACTGGCCATGAAGCTCGCCTATCGGCAGAGCAAGTCAAATAGCGACTTGCACAGGGAGTTCCTATCTATCGTACGCAGCATGGAGCTGGACTACTACTCGGCAGGCGTACGATCCGTGGCGAAGAGATGCTTGAAGGGGAAACTATAGAAAGGGCTACCGCTTTGGCTCAATACCGATTATCGCACTCTGGACGTAGCTGTACGCAGCATCAGGGTCTGCCACACAGTCGAAGTCGAAATAGCCATCACACTGGCCTCTCCAGCCCCAGTTGACATAGTAGAGTCCCTGTTCGTCGATGCCACATATCACAAAGGCGTGACCGTCGTGCTTGGTTGAGCGAGTAGAGTAATAGATGGGGCGATGGGCCGCCAGCTCATCGGTCATCAAGCGGTCCCACTCCTCGTCAGTGTGCTGAAAGCGATGCACATGGCGAATCTCGGGCGAGTAGGCAAAGTGCTCCACCAAAGCCTTGGGGACATTGGCCGAGCTGGCACTGGTCAGCACGGGAGTATACTCAACCCCTACCGCGTGACCCACATCACGCATTAGTCGCGCCACATCGGTGATGCGCATCTTCTTTGAATAAGGATAGTGGTCCTTCATCTTCTGCCAGTCATACTCCTCGCCCAATGTCGTGGTGGTATAAGTTGTGTCGAGATTTTGGATTTCAGCACGACAGACACCCTCCCCCTTTGCGGGCCAAGCATAGTATTTCATAATCTGCGCCACGGCGGTAGTGACACACCCAGTGATGAGTTTCCGTTCGTTCAGTACAGGGCAGAAGTAATTGTATGGCGCACGCTGGCCCCATTGTGTGGTGAGCAGAGGAGCGACGGGTGTTGTGCTCCGCTTTGCCTTGGGCGTAGCCTTGCCATGTCTCAATGCATCAATGTATCCCGCATAGCAGTTGAGATACCCTAGCAAACTACTTGATAGCGAACTACTGATGGGAGCCTCCAACGAATACCCCACGATGAGTTGCCCCACCGCATCGTCGCCCGCAACAATGACAAATCCCTTACGGTTTGATGGGGCAAACACGTAATACTCCGGTGCTGTGAGGCTCACCTTCTCTCCATGCTGTGGGCTATACACGAGGTCGAGCCCTTCGAGCGACTTCACCTTCTTGATGTCCTCGCCCAACTTCTTCATATAGTAAAATCGCGTCGCGATAGCACACGCCTTCGCCTCCGTAATGGGGCGCGCATAGAGGCGGAACGAACTCATAGCAACTACGAGCAAGAGCAGTACCAACCTTGAGCTATTGTGTAGAAACGAAATCTTCATTGGTCTAGTCGGTCGTGTTTTTCAACAAAAATCATTTGCCAAAGCTTCCCGCCATGGCCACATAGTGGCGGCCGTTCTTGCGCCCGGCAACCTGTAATTTACCAGCCTTGATGAACGCTTCGATGAATTGCGTGGCGCGATAGCGTGTACATTCGCAGATGCTCTCCACCTCGGAGCGGTAGAGCTCGGTGTGGGTAGCAAAGTGTGTGGCGAGGCGCTCCTCGGCCTCTTCGAGAGTGAGTTGCTTGGTGCGCATGGGGCCGGCACTCCTCATCGTGGCACCCCGCATGGCATGGGTGAGTTCTTTGGAGGGGGCGAAGGCGATACGGCGCACTTTGATGTCGCGCGAGGTCACCTTGTCCGCACGATGCTTGTTACCGCAGGTGAGCGTCACCGAGAATGTACCTATCTCGCCCAACTCCACGCGGTTGCCATCGAGCAAGGTGTCACGCACACGTTGGCTCAGGGCCTTGAGCACACCCGCCACGTCGGCCTCCTTGATGGTACACGAGGCGGCAATCTCCTTGGCCAGTTCGTCGGAAGTCACCGTGCGACCGCCCACTACGGTGACCGCAACGGCAGGATTCTCCTCACTGGATCCTCGTCCGAAGTCCTTGATTTCTCTCAGTTGATAGGCTATCGTGCCCGACTCTTTTTGTATCAATTTCTGCGTTCCCATAGTCCTGCTCTCTTTATGATAGGTTGATTTTCAATTTCATTAGTATAGATTTTATTTGCCGAAGCCTATCGACAACATTGCCGAAGCGCTTCAGTAACGTTGCCGATAGGCTTCGGCTGCGCTACCGATAGGCATCAGCAAATAAAAAGTCTGCTACAAAAGTAATAAAACGTTTGCACATATACAAATACCTAACGTGACAGATGGGCGGACACTGCAAAATCGTACTCATCTGTCGCCGTTAGTCTACTGACCCTGTTTACATTATCTCCCTTTGGCGACACATGGCAGATAGAAACGGGAAAAGCTTAATAGGGCCTATAGGCCCCATTTTCTGGAAAAGTTGACATCATACCGATTGGGGAAGCCATTCGTTTTGCTCCCCCTCCCATCAGAACGTCTTACCCAACTGAAGAGATATGAAACTCAACTCATTACCAAGAAACTCACTCTTCATACCCACCCACCACGAGGCATCGCGATACGGGCGAGTAGGTCGCAAGCGGCTACCAAAGGCTATGCTTGTGTAGGGCTCACGAGACGAGAGGTCATAGCCCGCACTAGCACTCACATAGGGCGACACACGCTTACCCCCTAGCGACAGACGAGCATTGACATAGACGGGGAGAGCGGCCGTCTGATTACGACCGAGCGCTTCGACAAGGGTGAGGTGATGCCTGTAGCCTACACCACCGCCAAGAAACAAGTCCCTACTGAGATCATAACCCGCTACGGCATCAAAAGCAAAGCAATCGGGAAGCCCCACGCCCAGCTCGGTGGTGACGGCAAAGCCACACTGCGAGTCGCGGGCAAAGTGGTAATGCTTACCGCCCAGCCTACTCATCTTGTAACTACCAGCACAATAGACAGGAAGCCCTACAAGCGCGATGGCGGCGCCTGTGGCCACACCAAGCACACCAAATATGGGATACATGGGAATATCGATGTAAAAGCCATCATGGGTAGGTGGCTCGTAGGTGAGCGCCCCCTGCACGAAGATGGTGACACCCGTCAGAGCAAGTGACGCGCCAGTGAACATGAGCGTCTTGCCCACATCGGCAGCTATCTGTCCCTCGCCATTCACGGCAGTGGGAGAAGGAGTCGCACTATAGTCATTGCCCGTGGGGAGCGTACGCCAAGCAAGCGCGTGATGAGGCAGCATCGCGAAGAGCACAGCGATGAGGAGAGCAAGGTGTTTCATGAGACTGAAGTTGTAAGAGAAAGGGGATAATTCCCATTTTTTCAGAATTTATAAGCGATACAACCCATCACCTGATGCAGATACTTGCTGCCCGTGGTGAGGCCGTGATTGAGCTTCACATCCATCAATCCCAAGGTAGCCTCAATCCCTATGCTCAGGTGCTTCCACTCATGAGCGATGCTAGGCTGGAGCCCCACGTAGAAGTCCTTAATCTTAGCCATACCATTGAGCGGATGCCGAGGATCAGAGTTTATGTAATAGGAGCCGTTAGCCGTGCAGAACGAGAACACGGGGCCGAAGCCAAGCACAAGATTATTCGCAGTATGGTAACGCGCCACGAGAGGAACCTCGACAAATGTAAAACCATCGTAGTCGCCACCATCGTAGGTGAAGGCCTTGACAGGACTCTCGAGATCGGCACGAACCAAGACGCCCGACTTTAACGACCATTGTTCGGAGAAGCCGTAGGCAATGCCGTAACCCAACTTGGTGGAGATGCCTGTATTGTAGTTGAGCGTAGAGCCGTCGATCAATTGACCTACCGCAAGATTAATACTGTGTTCCCATCTTTTCTCTTGGGCAGACAACGTGAGCATAAAGCCCAAGAGCAATGTCAGTGTGAGAGTGATCTTTTTCATGATAGTCGTGTGTTTATGTGAATATTCATGTTATCGACGGCAAAGATAATCAACTCTCTGTAATAAGCAAATAGGAAATTCCCTATACTTTTTGGGGGAATTTCCTATTTTATCAAGAATCCAAAGCTTAAGGAATCACCTTGCCTCCCTCTCGCAAACCTTAGTAGGGAGCGTAAGCGGGATTAGCCACACCCTTAATGGCCATGCACTCCATCTCGATGAGCCATCCGGGACGACACACGGGAGCAAGGAGGAAGACCTTAGGAATATTGGGGAAGCGATGGTCAAACATCTCACTCACCACGGCATAGTCGGCCACATCGCGCAGATAGACGATGAGGTGGCACACATGACTGAAGTCCATCTCGGCCTCGGAGAGGAGCGCCTCGACATTGTCCCACATGCGGAGGGTCTGGCGGCGGATGTCGCCCACATGGACCACTTCGCCGCGATTGTCTATGCTGGCGGTGCCAGAGATGAGGACGTGGCGGCGGTCGCCATAATCGACACGGGTGCCACGCTCGAAGCTCACGCCATACTCGTGCGTGGGGTTCAGATGGGTGGGGGCATAGAGATAGCTCACCTGACTGGGCTGCAGCCCTGCCACGGCATAGGCATCCATCTGCACCGTCACCGCGGGGTCTGCATGGCGACCTGCGATACCCGTGCTTGCGATAGAATGAGTGTCGGGGGTCAGTCGCTGCTCACTGAAGACCTCGTTGCGTGCTTTCACCACACCGGCATAGTTGACATCGACATTCTGCACGAAGAACCAGGTGCGCAGACAATGGTCGGCCAGCGTGCATCCCTGATGGGCAAGCTGCTCCACATAGTCGGCAAAGAGCCCGCGAGTCTGCTCCTCGGAGGTGGAGCCCACGGCACTGCGCGATGCGCTCCAGAGGTGACGATAGGCGCCATGGCTCACCTCACAATGGCCCTGTGCGAGGGGCGTCACCTCGACATCGGTCTGTAGGTATACCCACAAAGCCACCTTGGAGCCATCCAATGGGGGTTGCTCAACGATGCTGATAGCTCCGCCCTCATAGCCCTCGAGCAGGGCGCGTAGCGAAGCGCTCTGGTTGGCAGCGTCGCTGAGGAAATAGCGCCTGAACACGGGGACAGCACCCGGGAGATCATGGGTGACAAGGCGGTCAAGAGCTTCGTGGAGACTCTCGACCTGCTCGGTGAAGGTGAGGCCACGCTGCGCGACGCGTAGCATGGCATGGTACTCGCATACGCCCTCGGCGGGCTCGAAACGGAATAGCTGTGTCGTGGTGTGAGGCATTGAAAGTTGAAAATTGAAAGTTGAAAATTCGTGCAAGTCCCGACGCGGTATAAAGGCGTCGGTTGCAACGACGAAAATCTTTGTTTCCCAAAGGAGTTTAAAATCTCTCAGCGAACGTAGCAACTTCGACAAAGTCAAAGGGTGAGGGGTATCAGCTCAAGGAGATACTGTTGACCTGTATGTCATCATCGAAGAAGAGGGGCGCGTGCTGCTTGAAGATGTCGACCGACTCGGTAGTGAGCAGCTGGCAGGTGCCACCACGGGTACAGAGCTCGCGCATCTCGGGATGGCGTTCCATGTAGTGAGCCAGGCTGCGCCCTACATACTCACCTTGCACGACGACCTTGATATGGTCGGGAGTGTAGCGGCGTATCTTGTCATAGAGGATAGGATAATGGGTGCAACCGAGAATAATCGTGTCGATCTTATCGTCCTTGGCCAAGAGGTTGTCGATGTGGCGGCGTACGAAGTAGTCGGCTCCCTCGCTATGCGCCTCGCCATTCTCGACCAGAGGAACCCAGATGGGGCAGGCCTCGCCACTGACGATGATGTCGGGGAAGAGCTTCTTGATCTCGAGCGGATAGGACTGCGACTTGATGGTGCCCGACGTGGCCAGCAGCCCCACATGGCGCGAGGTGGTGAGCTCGCCTAGGTACTCGACCGTGGGGCGAATGATGCCGAGAACCCGTTTGCGGGGGTCGATCTTGGGAAGGTCGATCTGCTGTATCGTGCGCAGCGCCTTGGCCGAAGCGGTGTTGCAAGCAAGGATGACGAGCTGGCAACCACGGTCGAAGAGCGTCTTCACGGCCTGGGAGGTGAACTCATACACCACCTCGAACGACCGAGTGCCGTAGGGGGTACGGGCATTGTCACCAAGATAGAGGTAGTCATACTCGGGCATGCTCTCACGTATCTTGGAGAGTATGGTAAGACCTCCGTAGCCGGAGTCGAAGATGCCTATGGGTCCAGGGGTGAGCATGGGGAGTGTGGGGAATTATGTGTTATAAGTAAATAAAGAGGAGACCGAGTGGCCTGCTGATGAGCAAGGCGAGGGTTCGCCCAGCTCTCCTGCATGGCATCACTCGTCGGCAATGTTGAGCTCGGCCTTCACCTTAGCGGTAATGTCCTTGCCATTACGAGGATTGATGGCAATGTAGGCATTGTTGTCGGTGTTGAGCACATAGTCGTAGCCCTTGTCGACACAAATCTTCATCACGGCCTCATCGACCTTATCGAAGAGGGGCTGCATCATTTCGCGACGCGCCTCACGCATGGCCTCACGCACCTCGTCCTTGAAGGCGATGGAGCGCTCCATGAGTTCCTGGAGCTCCTTGTGACGCTTCATGCGGATGTTGTCGGGAAACTGGCTCTGGGTCTCGATGAAATCGGTGTATTTCTGATGAAACTCGCGATCAGAACGCTCAATCTCGGCCTCATACTTCGCCTGAAGCTCGTCGAGATGAACCTCGACAATGCTGTACTCGGGCAGGGCCTTGACAATCTCCATATAGCTGACGTAGCCAAACTTGCTCTGCGCCATAGCTACCATGGAGACGAATGATAGTAGGAGGAATAGGGTCCTTTTCATAACTTGACAGATAGCAGTCTGTCATCCCAAGTGCAGCGACATTTCTCCCCACAAGTCGTTTGCGACGAGACTCTCCGCTGCACTCGGAATGATTCCGACGATGTGGTTCTTACTTGATGCCCAACTTAGCCTTCACATCGGCTGTAACGTCGGTGCTGAGGGTCTCGCTGATGTAGGGGATGCCGCTGGCCACATCGAAGATGTAGAGGTAGCCGCCTGCTACGCCGACCTCCTTGATAGCCTTGGTGATCTTCTCGGTGAGCATGGCCATCTTCTCCTGTGAAGCCTGTGCCAACTGCTGCTGAGACTCTTGATAGTACTGCTGCATGCGAGCATAGATGTCCTGAAGCTCCTGCTCACGACGCTGCTGGATGTTGGCAGGGAGGGTAGCCTTTTCCTTCTCGTAAGCCTCGCTCTTCTTGGCAAGCTCTGACTCCATCATCTGGAGCTCGTTGGAAATCTGCTTCTCGAGATTCTGGATCTCGGTCTGTGCGGTCTTGTACTCGGGCATCACCTGGATGATGTCAGCAGAGTTCAAGTGACCAAACTTCTGTGCAAAGAGGGCAAGGGGGGCCATGAAGATGAGCATGGCGATAAGTTTCTTGTTCATAATAGTTAAATGTTTTTTAGTTTATGATTTGGTTAGTTTGTTTTTGATTCTATTAAGGGGAGCGAAAACACAAAATCAGTTGGTATATCCCAGCTTCACCAGCACCTCATTGCTGATATCTATCTTGGGCGAAGCATAGATGATGCTTGCCGCAGAGGCACGATCGACCACCACAGAGTAGCCCTTGGCATCGGAAATTTCCTTCACTGCGGTGTAGATCTCCTCCTGTATGGGAGCCATGAGGCTTTCGCGCTTCTTGTACAGCTCACCCTCGGGGCCGAAGTACTTGCGCTTGAGCTCCTGCGCCTCCTTCTCCTTGGCTACGATCTCCTCCTCCTTCTTGACCTTCTGCTCCTCGGAGAGGAACACTGCCTCACTCTGGTAGTTCTTGTAGAGTGTCTGAGCCTCGAGGGCGAGAGCTTCGACCTCGCTCTGCCACTTCTTGGAGATTTGGTTGAGCTGCTCATTGGCACGCTCGTAAGCGGGGATATTCTTCAAGATATACTCCATGTCTATGAGGGCAAATTTCTGCGCATTGGCCACGAGGCACACCATGCAGAGCAGGAGGGTCATCAAAAGGTTCTTCTTCATATTCATACGTTCACGTCTGTTTTTTGTATTAACATCACATCCATATAGACTCGCCTACGAGCCCAATGGTTTAAAACTCTTGTCCGAGAATGAAGTGGAACTGGCTACCGCCCTTCATTCCATTCACTTTGTCGAAGCCATAGGCCCAGTCGATACCCATCAAGCCAATCATCGGGAGGAAGATGCGAACACCCACGCCCGCCGAACGCTTCATGTCGAAGGGATTGAACTTGCGTACATCGGTCCATGCATTACCACCCTCGAGGAAGGCAAGCGCATAGATCTGAGTAGAAGGCTCGAACATCAGCGGGTAGCGCAACTCCATCGCAAAGCGAGAGTAGGCATAGCCCTCGGTACCATAGGTGAGTGCTCCATTGTCGTAACCACGCAAGGCCACCATGTCGGTGTAGTAATTATACGAATAGCCACTCATACCATCACCACCCACATAGAAGGTCTCGAAGGGCGACTTCTTGTACTTGTTGTAATGACCTAAAATACCGAAGTCGGCACGAGCCATCAGGACAAGGCACTTCTGACCACTGGTGAGCGCCGTGTAGAACTTGCTCTTGAACTTCCACTTGTGATACTCAATCCACTTGTAGCGCTCACGAAGGCTGGCATTGTAGTCGGCATCGGTGGGCTTCACCTCGCTCAATGCCTTGTAGTCCTTGCCATCAAACAATGAATAGGGAGGAGTGATCGACACATTGAGGCTAATCTCAGAGCCATGACGCGGGAAGATGGGATTGTCTATAGAGCTGCGCCCAAGGTTGAGCGAGAGGTTGACGTTGTTGCTATTACCCGAAGAGATGAGGAAGTACTCCCAATTGTTGAGTTCGTAGCGCTGATAGGTGAGCTCACCATAGAGCGTGAAGTAGTCGTCGGGCCAGTGCAGACGCTTACCCCAACCAACTGACAATCCATACATGCGAAGGTACTTGTCAGGGTCGTAGTAGGACTCGTAGTTGTTGTAGTAATTGTTGTAATTACCATAGCCATAATTATACAAGCTGTTGTAGTAGTTGTTCATCATGGCCGTGTTGTAGAAGTTGTTGTTCAAGCCCGTCTGCAAGGCATAGAACGCATTCACCGAGAGTGAGTTGGGGCGCTTGCCACCAAACCAAGGGTCGAGGAACGAGATGTTGTACGACTGGTAATAGGATCCATTGGTCTGACCACTAATCGAGAACGTCTGTCCATCGCCCTGGGGGATGAAGGCACGATAGTTGTCTGACTTGTGGAGAAGGTTATACATGGAGAAGTTCGTAAACTTCAATGCAATCTTACCGATGACACCCGTCTGTCCATATCCCAATGAAAACTCTACCTGGTCATTGTTCTTCGACTCGAGCATCCAGTTCACATCCACCGTACCATTGGTCACATCGGGCTGTACGTCAGGATTGATGGACTCGGGATTGAAGTGGCCCATCTGCTGCAACTCACGAGCCGAACGTATCAATGCCTCGCGGCTGAAGAGGTCGCCAGGCTTGGTCATCAGCTCACGACGTACTACATTCTCATACAATCGGTCGTTGCCCGCAATGCGCACACGATTGATGGTAGCCTGAGGTCCCTCGAGTACACGCATCTCAAGGTCGACAGAGTCGGCAGTGACATTGACCTCGATGGGCTCCACGCGAGCAAACACGTAACCATTGTTATAATACAGGTTACCGATGGCATCCTCGTCCATCTTGACACGGTCATCCAACTTCTTCTGGTTATACACATCACCAGGACTCATGCGGAGCGCCTCAGACAATCCCTGAGAGTCGTACACTGTGTTGCCCACCCAGTTGATATCACGTATGTGGTACTGGTTACCCTCATCCACTTGGATATATACATCCACAGTCTTGTCGTCATAGGGCACCACCGAGTCTACCACGATGTGGGCATCGCGGTAGCCATGCTCGTTGTACTTGCTGATGAGCAACTGCTTGTCTTCCTCGTAGAGATTGTCGATAAACTTCTTCGGACGGAAGATATGGCGCCAATTGCCGCGCTCATTGGTCTTCTTCATCGCCCACTTCAACTGCTTCTCCTCGAGCGCACTATTACCCGTGATGTAGATCTTGTTGACCTTGACTTTCTCCTTCTTATCGATGGTGATGTCGAGGATGAGACTGTTGGCCTCGGCCACATCGTCGCGCTGCAGGATGCTAATCTCTGCATTCTTGAATCCCTTGTCGTCGTAGTATCTCTTGATGACAATCTTGGCACGGTCAATCATGTTGGGCGTGATCTGATTGCCTTCGCGGAAGTTGAGCTTGGCCTCCAAGTCCTCCTGCTCCGACTTCTTCACACCATAGTAGTTCACCTTCGACAAGCGAGGGCGCTGCGTAAGAGCGATGTTCAAATAGGCCTGAGTGCCCACAACCTTCTCGATTGTGATGCTCACATTGGAGAACAGGCCGTGCTTCCAGTAGCGCTTCACCGCATTGGTAATCTCGTCGCCAGGCACAGTAATCACTTGCCCTACCGAGAGGCCCGAGAGACCTATCAGCACATGGTCGTCATAGTTGTCGATACCGCTGACCGTGATGCCAGCAATCTCATAGCGCTTGGGGGCCGAGTAGAGCACAGCAGGCTTTTCTATCGTATCCGTGGGGACACCCTGCGCCATAGCCTTCTCGCAAGGAAGGGCGAGGAGGAGGGTTAATACTATATATTTAATAAGGTGTATGCTTCGTCTCATACCTTTTATTTATTATCATTTTCTTCGGCCACTTGTTCGCTCGTCTTGCCGAATCTTCTCTCACGCTGCTGATAAGTGTATATCGCCTTACACAAGGCCTCCTCATCAAACTCGGGCCAATAGGTGTCGCAGAAGTACAACTCCGTATAGGCACACTGCCACAGCAGATAATTGCTCAAGCGAGTCTCACCACCAGTGCGTATCAGCAGGTCGGGATCGGGCATAAACGAGGTGCAGAGCGTCTCATCAATGGTCTTGTCGGTGATGTCGTCCACGCTCATTGTCCCCTTTTGCACCATAGCCGCAATGCGCTTGGCCGATTGGGTGAGCTCCCACTTTGACGAGTAGCTGAGCGCTACGGTGAGGGTACCACGCTGGTTGCCTGCGGACTGAGCTATGCAGTAATGCATACGCTCACGTACCTTCTCGGGCAAGCGATCAGTGTCTCCAATGACACAGAAGCGAATATCATTGTCCATGAAGATGCTGAGGTCGAGCTTCTCGAACAGCAATGCCATCAGTCCGTTGACCTCCTCATCGGGGCGAGTCCAGTTCTCAGTAGAAAAGGCATATACGGTCACATATTTTACTCCCAGCTTGGAAGCATTCATCATCGTATCATGTAGCGCCTGTGCCCCTACAATGTGGCCTTCGCCGCGCCTCTTCCCTCTTGCCTTCGCCCAACGTCCATTGCCATCCATAATGATAGCAATATGCTGGGGGATGCGGTTCATGTCTAACTGTTCCTTGTATGTCATGTGAGTTTATGAGTTTTTATGTTTATGAGTTTTCTATTCTGATAATCTCTCAATGTCAATTGTTACATTTTCTATATTTGGGAAACATATCGTAGCTGACGTATAGCATGAGCCACGAGTAGCAGTCCTTATTCTTCATGCCCTTGCTATGAATCCCGTATGGGTCATCAAGCGCCAAACCTGACGTATTGGTCACGTCGAGCCTATCCGCAGTGGTGAAGCGCATGGTCCACTCAGCGCCCATGTTGATGCGCTCGGCAAACTTGTACTTCACCCCAAAGCCCACAGGTATGCTCAATGCAAACACATGATTGGCAGGCTTGGGAGCGTAGGTAATGCCTACACCTCCGAGCAGATATGGTGCGATGCGGCGGCTATCTTTGTAGCCCTGCCCCGTGCCATATGCAAAGAAGTGACACTCATACTGTGCTCCCAGCTCATAAATGGTACGGCTGAAGGCGCTGTGCTCGCCACCTGGAAACTTATTGGCTTGCCCAACAGTGGTGCCCTGGAGTCGTCCTACGGCAAGATTTCCCTTCACGGCCATTCGCGGATTGATGTTGTAGCGTGCCAAGACTCCTCCTGCCAGAGAACCACTGCCAAACAAGGAGGTATTGTTGGCATCTCCCATATAGAAATTGCCACCGACCATACCGCCCAGTTCCATATTGTACTCCAACTCTTGAGCCGAAGCCACACACACCGAGACGAGCGACAGCATCGCTGTCACGATGAGTCGTGTCGTCTTGTGTCGTAGATTGCGTCTCACTAGAGTCTTCATCTTATATGCTTTGATATGACTTTATCTCAATAGGTATTATAGCCCATTCCATCGGCCACTCCACACATCTCCATCGCCCCACATCACCCATACGAATTCGCCATCCGTAGCTGCGGAGAAGCTATCTGTGCGTCCCTTGAACTCCTTGTTCAGCGAGAAGCCTTTCGATGTGGGTTTCCACGTCACACCATGGTCGAGCGACTCAAAACAGGTGCTGAAGGGCACATATTTTTTGCCGAATGCATCCTCAAACTTCTTGCGTTCGCCTACACACTGACCTCCGAAAGCATACAGATTATCGGCATAGCGTATGACAACAAGATGCTCCAGATTGGGACATCCGTAGGCGTTGTCTCCGACAGGCTCTACCTCTACCCAATCCTTCTCTGTCGACAGCTTGCTCCACACTTGTGCACAAGTATCGACGGCCTCGGGGATAGCGACAAAGAGAGTTCGCTTGATATCCTCATTGGTACGGAGAGGATAGGTAAACGAAGCGACACTTGTGCTGACATCCTCTTTCGGCCACTGCCCTATCGATGTCCACGTCTTCATGTCGAGCGACGAGGCAAATCCATCGGCAGTCATCGCCCAAGCCATATCGTTCTCCACAGCGAGCAAGCAAGACAGGGAAGCCGAAGCATCCACCACGCTCCACGCGACAGCATCTTCGGAGCGATACAAACCAGCATCTGTAGTTAAATAGAAAACATCCTCCACCAGCATGGCCGACATCGCATCTGACTTGCCATCGATGCCGCTACACTGTGCCGACGTCCACGCAGAGAGGTCAGACATTGGTGCCCAAGCTGTGTGCAGATTTCCTTCATTGTCCACACCTAGAACGACCATGCGGTCATCGGCAATGAAGGCCTTCTGCTCCACGAACAATCCTTTGGGGAAATTGGCCCCCACAATCTCTCTCCACTCCGTCTTCTGCGGATCCACCTGGTGTACATTGAGGCTCACCTTGTAGTCTCTAGCAAAACGAGTATCGTATGAGGTCACGCGGAATGTCACGGGACTTGTAAAGTCGATAGAGTCTTCCACAGAGGCAGGCTCACCATCGGGCTTCAGATAGCAGATACCTCCATCGGCCTTGACATTCACTAGCACTTTGGCCACATCTGTACCAAAAGCTATCGAGTCTGCATTGTAGACAAGATGATTGGTCTGGTCAATAGTGAAAGCCACGGTCTTGCCGCTTACTATGGTCGTATAGGTCGAGTCAGTGCCGTCATCCTTTTTGACAGTATGCTTAGTCTTCAGATCCTTGATTTCGAAGGAGAGCAACGCCACGGCCGATGAAGGTTCGGTGATTTCTCCATCTCTCAAACATGAAGTCATGAGCAACGCTCCTATAAGCGGACAGATAAGACTTACTGCTATTCTTCTCATTGTCGTCAAATTACTATTTTTCATTTCAAACGACAAAATTAGCAACATTTTTCCGCTTATGCCCTACTTTTTAAGTTCTTTTATATTAAAAGATGTGTTTTTAGTGCAAAAAGTGCCTGATTTCATGACCAAAGCTCACGAATTTCTCTTTACACATTTCAATTTCTATGTTCGGAGCCTTCACACCACCCCCGAGAACGAAGGGGGCCTCCTCTACAAAAGCCTCATCCCACAACCCACAGTCAATGAAGCTTTGCAACAGCGATGCCCCGCCCTCGACGAGCAAGCGCTGCACCTTATGTTCATGGAGGTAATCAAGGATTTGTGGTAACACGGGTTGCGCGAAATCGAGTTCCACTTGCTCCACCCCTTTAATGCACGAAAGATCTCTAGAAACCTCGGTGAAAACGACTGTTTTCTCAGTTCCATCAAAGAGTTTGAGTCCCCTATCCAACTCGCCTCTCCTGTCGATAACGAGCCGCAAAGGATTCCTCCCCGGCCACAATCGAGTAGTGAGCGAGGGGTCGTCCAACTCGGCAGTACGGCGCCCCACGAGGATGGCGTCGCTCAATGCGCGGAGGCGGTGTACCCTGACGGCTGTCTCATCGGTCGAGAAGCGCACTGCATGCTCTCCATCGCCTATTGCTCTGTTCTTGTCGATATATCCATCTGTGCTCTGCGCCCACTTCAAGGTGATGTATGGACGTTTCTTGGCATGAAAGGTAAAAAATGCACGGTTCAGCTCCAGACATTCACGCTCGAGCACTCCCACGATGACCTCCACCCCTGCTGCCCGCATCTTCTGTATGCCCTTGCCATCGACTTGGTCAAAGCTGTCGCGACATCCGACAACAACGCGAGGTATGCCCTTCTCGACTATCATGTCGGCGCATGGGGGAGTCTTGCCATAGTGAGCACACGGCTCGAGGCTGACATACATCGTCGACTCACGCAGCAATCGCTCATCCTTGACCGAGCGCACGGCATTGACCTCGGCATGAGGGCCTCCGCACTGGCGGTGATACCCCTCGCCGATGATCTTGCCTTCGTGCACAATCACTGCCCCGACCATGGGGTTGGGAGCGGCCTCAAAGCGACCCTTTGCAGCAAGCTCGAGACACCTTGCCATATATTGTTCGTCTGTTGTCATCTGTTTTTCCATGTCAATAGGCGCATAGATTAAGAGTTCATCCTTCTTTTACTCGCTCACAATCACTGCTGCAAACTCGCGGCTGATGTAGTTGCCGGTGCGACGACAGGTCTCGGCACTGAACCGTAGGCCACAACGGATGACCTCATCCCAATCCCTTTCGGTGAGGTGGGCGAGGTCGTCGCGACGGATGCGATACTTGATGAGCCCATAGAGGATGCCTGCATTGAGATTGTCGCCCGCACCGATGGTGCTCACTGGCACAATGGGTTCGATGGGGTACTGCTTAGCAAGCGTGCGGCTATATAGCTCCACCCCCTGCGCTCCACGACTATAGATGAGGCGAGGGCAATAGAAATCTATCTTTTCACGAAAGACCTTATCGCCTGCCGAGAGTCGAAAGAGCACCTCGAAGTCCTCATCAGAGCCACGCACGATGTCGGCATACTCGAGATTCTCTATCAGATTGCCCATGAGCTTGATGGCCTCACCTGCATGATTGCGGCGGAAGTTGACATCGTAGTAGACGATAGCCCCCACACGGCGTGCCTCATCGAGCAGGGCTTTCACCTTGTAGCGCATCGCAGGGTTAAGGGCATAGTAGGAGCCGAAGAGAACGATGTCATCGCGTTCTATTGCAGGACACGCCCAATCACTACGACGCTCAAATGGTTCTTTATAAAAGGAATAGGTGGCATTGTTGTCCTCGTCGAGGAAGGCCAACGAGATGGGCGACTTGCAATCAGGGTATGCGGTGAGATAGCTGTCATCGACGCCATTGTCGCGGAGAAAATCACGCACAATGCCACCCACCTTGTCGTCACCTATCTCGCTGACGAAATAGGCGGGCACACCCACTCGACCAAGCGAAACCATTGAGTTGAACGTCGACCCTCCTGGCACCGACGTTGCTGCCCGATTGTTCTTGAACAGAATATCCAATATCGTCTCTCCAATACCAATAACCTTACGCATATATATTTCTATATCTGTACCTTAATTGACTTATCTACGATCAGTCCCTGCTCCTAAGTTCCCAAAAAGCCACCGCAGCGGCAGCGGCCACATTGAGCGAATCCACACCATGTGCCATGGGGATGCGCACCACATAGTCGGCTGCAGTGATCACCTCGCGCGAGAGCCCATCGCCCTCAGTTCCCATTATAAGCGCAAGTTTTTCTGTAGCCTTCAACAAATTATTGTCTAAGGCTATAGAATTTTCTGTCAAGGCCATCGCAGCGGTAGTAAATCCCTCGGCATGCAATTGGGCGTCGATGTCATCGACCCACGCCCATGGCACAAGGAAGACACTACCCATGGAGACTCGCACGGCACGACGATTGAGCGGGTCGCAGGCAGTGCGTGTGAGCAGCACAGCATCGATGCCGAGCGCAGCTGCCGAGCGGAAGATGGCCCCGATATTTGTCGTGTCGGTCACGCCATCAATCACCACCACGCGCCGAGCCCCCTTCAGCACATCGGACACGCTAAGCTCTGTAGGGCGACACATGGCACACAGCACGCCGCGCGTCAAGGTATACCCCGTGAGCGAAGCCAGGAGATTACGACTACCTGTATATACCGGCATATCGGGATGACGAGCTATAATGTCTGCCGCGTCACCCGTGATATGACGCTCTTCACACAGCAAGGCCAAGGGGACATAACCTGCGCCCAGTGCCACACGGATGACCTTGGGACTCTCGGCAATGAACACTCCCTGGTCGCTCTCAATGCCTCGGCGCAGCTGCGCCTCGGTCAAGGTGCTGAAGACCTCTACTCCTTGCTGGTCAAGCGATGTGATACGTATGATAGGCATAGTGATAATCTTATATGTTGCAAAGATACCCCATTATTTTCACACAAGCAATCACTCCGTTGTAAAAATAGGAGAAAGAAAAAAGCGCCATCCACGATAGCTTATGAAATAAACCCGTATATTTGCATTCTAGTACGAACACGGAGCACGATGGCCAAACATCCCTCTCTCATAGGACTAACACTTATCGTCGGACTGCTGCTGGCATTCCCCACCTCAGCTGCCGCGCAATTTCTCTCATGGGACGACTTCCTGGAGCAACTCTACATGGAGGCCGAGGAGCAAGGAGCCGTCTCGGCAATAGAGAATCTGTACGACGAACTCCAGTACCACCACGCCAACCCCATCAACATCAATCAAGCAGATAGCATAGAGCTACAACGCCTAGGGTTTCTCACCGAAAAACAGATCAAGGGAATACACCATTATATATATAGGTATGGCCAGCTGCATGGCATAGGCGAACTGATGCTCATCCCAGAGCTAGACTATCACACCCGCCAAATGCTGTCTTACTTCATCTATTTCGGTGAGGCTGCGAAGAGGGATGGCACCGACGACACATGGCAACGTATGCTCACCAAAGGACGCAGCGAACTATCATCGCGGCTCGACATCCCCCTCTACAATCGTGCAGGGTATGCCCCACGCACACAAAGCCAACTCGACGCATCGCCTTCGCGCTATTACACCGGCAATGCCCTCTATCACAACATACGCTACGTCTATCGATACGACACAAAGCTCTCATGGGGATTCAGCACCGAAAAAGATGCAGGCGAGCCTCTCTTCCCAAAGGCAACTCCCCTACCCGACCACCTCTCCGGCTACATACAATTGAGCGACATGGGTGCGCTCAAGAACCTCGTCATCGGGAACTATCGCCTACAGTTCGGACAGGGACTCATCCTCAACACCGACTTTGCACTTGGGAAAAACATGGCGCTCCAAGGCTTGGGCCGACAGACCACTCCGATAAAACCTCACCGCAGCACAAGCGAAGCGGCATACTACACTGGAGCCGCAGCCACCATCTCATGGGACTCTTGGCAACTCACCTCCTTTGCCTCATACCGCAAGCTCGACGCCACACTCGATGGAGCTGCCATAAACACCCTAAAGACCGAAGGCTATCACCGAACACCACTCGAACTGGCACATCGAGGCAACACACGAGGCAACCTCTTCGGCGCCCACCTAGGCTATGCCGCCCATGGCCTCCACCTGGGAGCTACAGCCATCTACCAATCCTTCAACCGACTCTTCGCACAGCATACCGAAGGCTACAAACGCTATGCTCCACAAGGACACACATTCTACAATGCCTCCATCGATTACGCTTGGCATCACCATCGCCTCAGCATCATAGGCGAGACAGCCATCGACAAAAAGGGCTCCATAGCTACAATCAACACTCTACGATTAAAGGCTACAGACAGGCTCTACCTCACACTCCTGCAGCGACACTATGCACACGACTACTGGGCACTGGAGAGCAAAAGCTACTCTTCCTCATCAGACATCCGCAATGAGCAGGGCCTTTATCTTGGAGCAGATTGGCAGCCCCATCGACGCTTTCAGCTCACAGCCTACGCCGACGCATACCACTTCCCCTACCTCCGCTACCGCGTATCAGCACCATCCTACGGAAGCGATGGAGCCATCACCGCACGATACTCTACCAACAGCAGCAACCTACTCCTTCGCTACCGCTATCGTCTGAAGCAACGCGATGCGACCGAAGGATTCTACCTCCCCGATGGCGGACTAGTAAACGAATGGACACATCGCCTACGACTCCAATGGGACTCCTCACCTCTACCCTCGCTTACCTACCGAGTACAGATAGAAGGCAGCCTCGTACAGAGTGAAACCCAGTCATCAGGCTTCCTATGCGGCACGAACGCATCCTATAAGCCCACCACCAAGACTCATGAGCTGCGTCTCTCAAGCGGACTCACCTACTTCCATGCCGACTATGCCGCACGTCTCTATGGATACGAACGCGGACTGCTCTACGCCTACAACTATCAGTCTTACTATGGCACGGGCCTACGCTACTACCTGCTCCTGCAATACAATCACAAAAGGATGCCCCAACTCATCCTTACAGGTAAGCTAGGCACATCCTATTATTTTGACCGAAGCACCATTGGTAGCGGCGCATCGCTAATCGAAGCGAATCATCGGGAGGATTTACAGCTACAAGTACGCTACAAATTCTAGTGCGACTCCTTCTCCCCCGTCAGATCCTCTATCTGCTCGATGACTTCGTTGATGGCTTTTTGTCCTTTGCGGTAGATGCGCCAACCAATGACTCCGCCTATAGTGCCACCAATGAGACCCCAAATGAATAGGAATCTACCCTGTTCCGCGTGTACAGTATAGGATTCGTACAGATACCAGCAGAACCATACGCACACAATGGGAATGCTGACCCAGTACCATTGACGAGC
>JAEIGA010001624.1_pt1 | contig 35254 bp, 41 predicted proteins | sample 9270691 | NCBI WGS metagenome assembly JAEIGA01 (sample SAMN17057246, study PRJNA624740) | gut metagenome | biome: biome; isolation source: fecal sample | host: Bos grunniens | place: China: Xizang | collected 2019
GCTGAAACATCAGTTTGATGCGGATCAGTATACACGGCAGATGTATTGTCTTGGTCGTTATTACAAGGATGCGCTGATTGGTATTGAGGCTAACTTTGACAGCTATCCTATTATGGAGCTTCAGAGGCTTGGCTATCCGAAACAGTATACAAGAGAGGCGCAGGACACCTATACGGGCAGGACGGAAAAGAGGTTTGGATTCAAGACAACGAGCTTGACGAGGCCTACCATCATATCGAGGCTTATTGAGATCGTCAGGGAGCATTGTGACACCATTAGTGACGTTGCTACCCTTGAGGAGCTATTGACGATCATACGCAACGAAAAGGGGCGCATAGAGGCTCCTGAGGGCGGACACGATGACATGATGATGGGACTTGCCATTGCGCACCATATCAGGGATCAGGTTGTCTTTGTGGACGAGCCTATTATTGTCAATCCTCAATACCATTTCAACATACAGAAGCATAACGAGGTTCAGTATGACTATGGTGAGGAGATAACTATTGTGTAAAGGAGATAAGCATGGAGCTAATATTGACACTTGTTGCCTGTGGCGTGATGAACATATTGTGCTTTTACATCGGGGCCAAGGTGGGGCAGACGGTGGTCAAGGGTGAGACGATAGAAGCGCCTACCGTCAATCCTTTGAAGGTTGCACAGGAGAATCGGGATAAGAAAGAGGCGGAGATCAAGCAGAATCGGCTTGATACTATCATGCAGAATATTGAGAACTATGACGGCACGGGGCGAGGACAGCAAGATGTTCCGAGGGGGTGAGTAAATGGATATTCAAGAGATCAGAGAGACACCAATATGGAGCCTGTATGAGAAGGGGCGCAACTATCACAGGCAGACGGGGATCTACGTTGATACGGACAGAAACTACCGTATGTACAACGGAAACCAATGGGAGGGCGCAAAGCTCGGAGATGTGGAGCCTGTGCAGAAAAACTTCATCAAGCCCATTGTTAAGTACAAAGTGTCGGTCATTCATGACAATTTGTATGCGATCAATTATTCCTCTCAAAACTATGAAAATCCTTCCTTCAGACAGGCGGCAGAGCGGTATTGCGATATGCTGAACGGCTATGCGGCCCGTGTGTGGGAGCAGGACAAGATGGACTTCAAGGGGCGCAGAGTGACCAAGGATGCGGCGATCAATGACGAGGGTATTGTCTATGTCAATTTTGACAGAGAGAAGATGAAGCCCGTCAATGAGATCGTTAAGAAGAATGACATCTACTATGGCAATGAGAATGATGATGACATTCAGGCGCAGCCGTACATCCTGATCCGCAAGAGGCTTCCTGTTGTGAATGCTATTGAGCTTGCCTTGAATGAGGGAATGAGTGAGAGCAAGATTCCCTTCATTATCGGGGACACGGACACCTTTGAGGAGAGCGGTGAGGCGGCAAAGGTGGAGCTTGACAACATGGTTACTGTTGTCTACAAGATGTACAAGAAGGACGGGACGGTTCACTTCTCCATTGCTACCCGATGGGTGGAAATTGTGGAGGATGTGGATCTTGGCATTTCGCTTTATCCCATTGCACACTTCAATTGGGAGGAGAAGGAAGGCTCGGCCCGTGGTGAGGGTGAGGTCAGATATCTCATTCCCAATCAGATTGAGGTCAACCGTACTGAGGTTAGACGGGTGCTGACGGTTAAGTATCAGGCTTATCCGCAGAAGGTTGTTGACACAAGCAAGGTGGCCAATCCTTCGGCGCTTACTCAGGTGGGCGGTGTGATCAAGACCAACGGTGCGCCTGTTGACGATGTTTACAAGATCGTTGGTACACTTCCCCCGGCGCAGATGTCTCCCGATGTCAAGCAGCTTCAGGAGGATTTGATTCAGGTTACAAGAGACTTGGCGGGTGCGGGTGATACGGCTACGGGTCAGGTCAATCCCGAAAGTGCTTCGGGTCGTGCGATTCTTGCGGTGCAACAGGCTTCACAGGCTCCTATGACGGAGCAGAAGGAAAGCTATAAGAATTTCATTGAGGATGTTGCGAGAATATGGCTTGAATACCTCATTGTATATTCTGAGGGCGGCGTGAGCATGGAGGAAGAGGTTACCGATCCCAATACGGGTGAGACGGTGATTCAGCTTGTCAATGTGCCTCAATCGGCGCTTGAACAGCTTCAGGCTACGGTCAAGATCGATGTTACGCCAAAGAGTGTGTATGACCGATTTGCACAGGAGCAGACCATTGAGAATCTTCTTACAAACGGTCTTTTCCATGTGCAGAGAGTGGGAGAGCTTAAAGCCTATGCGAAGGCTCTTGATGATGATTCGGTGGCTCCGAAGATCAAGATTCTTGAGATCGTTGAGGAGATTGAGAATCAGCAACGCAAGATTGCTATGATCGAGGCACAGGCACAGATCATGCAGCAGAGGGCGCAACAGTTCCTTCTTGAAGATCCTGACGGACAGGCACAGCAGATTGCGGATGCGCAAATGCAACTCATGGCCGAGCAGGAGCTTCCCGAAGAGGAGGAATATGCGGACATGGAAGCGGAGCTTGACGAGGAAACGGCAGAGGCGGAAGAAGATACGGACGAAGAATAAGGCATCCTTTGGGGTGCCTTTTTCATATGACCAATACATTTATGTCAATAAACTATATGGAATCGGTGGAACAAGCACCAATCAAAAAGTAGGAAAGGAATCGTTATGGAAAACAACGAAAACTTTGTTGCCGAAGAGGTAGCTGAAAACGTGGAGCAGACCACAGAAGAAACCCCCAAGAAAATGTTTTCTCAAGAAGAGGTAAACGACATTGTGGGAAAAGCCAAAGCCCGTGAAAGAGCGAAGGTCACAAAGCAATTTGAGAGACAGAACAGCGAAATCAATGAGCTTGTTGAAACGCTGAAAGCTGGAACGGGCAAACAAAGCGTGAGAGAAATGAACGACACCTTTACAGACTTCTATGAGAAGAAGGGTATTCCGGTCAGCAAGAAACCGAGCTACACGGCCAAGGATCTCGAGGTCTTGGCAAAGGCAGAGGCGGATGAATATATCCGTGGTGGGCTTGATGATGTGGTGGAGGAGGTTGACCGCCTGGCTGACATTGGTGTTGACAACATGACCGCCCGAGAGAGGGCGGTTTTCAAAATCTTGGCTGAACATCGGCAGAAGGCCGAAAGAAGTCAGGAGTTGTCGAGCATCGGTGTGACCGAGGAGGAATACAACAGCCCTGAATTTCAGGAGTTTGCGGGTATGTTCAAGTCTGACACGCCCATCGAAAAGGTATACGCACAATACCAAAAAAACAAACCCAAGAAAGAAATCAAAACTATGGGAAGCATGAAGAACAGCGAATCCGGTGACAACGGCGTGAAGGACTTCTATTCGCCTGAAGAGGCGAGAGCCTTTACGAAAAAGGACTATGATAACAATCCCGCCTTGTTTGCGGCGGTTGAAAGATCCATGTTGAAGTGGAAACGCTGATAATTTGCTTCCATTCCGTATGAAAGGAAGGAAAACATCATGGCAGTAACTAACTTTATTCAGCAGATTTGGTCTAAGAAGATCCAGGACGATCTTGAGCTTAAGTGTAAGCTCGTTGACAATTGCCTTCGTGACTATGAGGGTGATTGCAAGTACGCTCAATCCGTAAAAATCCTTGGCGTGGGTGAGCCTACCATCGGTGATTACGATGGCACCCGTGACATCGAAATTGAGGAGATGTCCGACCGTGGCCAGATCCTTACCATCGACCAGGCGAAATATTTCTCCTTCTATGTTGATGATATCGATCAGGCGCAGTCTGTTCCCGGCCTCAAGGAGAAGTATCAGGAGAAGGCTGTTCACGGACTTGCTACCGCCCGTGACACCTACATTGCGAACCTTATTAAGGGTGTAACCACCGCCAAGAACGTTACCACCGCAACCGACCTTACCGAGGCGGCTGTTAAGGAAGCAATCGACAAGGGTATCGTTGCTCTCCGCAAGCGCAATTTTGACGAGGATGGCGTTATTGAAATCGATCCCGCAGTTTACAACGTATTCAAGAATTGCCTGATCACTACTTCTACCAATAACCCCGAGCTTATCCGCAGAGGTGTTATCGGTATGTATGACCAGTTTGAGGTAATCATGTCCAATAACATGGCCGAGGACACCACTCACGTTTACTGTGACATCCGTGGCAAGAAGGCTATTGCCTTTGCGGGACAGATCAACGAGGTTGAGGCTCTTCGTGCAGAGAAGCGCTTCAAGGACATTGTGCGTGGTCTTGACACCTTTGGTGCAAAGGTTATTGACGAGGCACGCATTCAGGTTATCAAGGTGCCTGTTGGTGCCTGATAAAAGGCGTATTTTTGCCCTCCGTGAAGGGTATGCACAGCGCATAGCGTAACGCCTTGGGGGGAGTGAAAGCTCCCCCCTTTTCGTGAATATACACAAGATTTTGTGTGTATTGACGAAAGGAAAGGAGGATATTTCATGCAAGTATTTATCAGAAAACCGAGCATTGACCTTTATCCCGGTGTCAAGGTGGATAAGGACACGGTGCTTGAATACAAGAACGATCATGTGGAGCAGGAGCTTCGGGATCTTGTGCTGCATTCGGTGATCCGCATTGAGGGAGAGGGCTATTCAAGTGTGCAGAACACGACCATCCACTTGAAGGAGGGAGATATTCTCGTCTTTGAGGAAGAAGGACGGGGTTATATCAAGCCTGTGGAGGCTTTTGTTACCATTGCGGAGGCACTTGGGGATCTTACAAATATAAAGGATTTGGGGTGAGGATATGTACAAACTCAATGATGATCTTTCTATCTATGTGACAAGAGGGGATGTTTTCTATTTGTCCGTATCGGCCAATAATGGCGGTGAGCCTTACACGTTTCAGCCGGGGGATGTGCTGAGATTCAAGGTTGTTGGCAAGAAGGATTGTGAGGCGGTTGCGCTTCAGAAGGACTTCCCTGTTACGGATCATTGTCAGGTGGTCAATCTTTTCCTTGACGAGAAGGACACAAAGATCGGCGGCGTGATCAGCAAGCCTGTGGACTATTGGTATGAGGTTGAATTGAATCCCTTTGACAATCCGCAGACCATTATCGGCTATGACGAGGACGGGCCGAAGGTGCTTAAGCTGTTCCCGGAGGGGGATGATGTTGAGGAGTATGTTCCTGAGCCTGAAGATTTCCCCGTGGTGGACGAGGAGCTTGACATGACTTCTCCGAGACCTGTGGCGAATCAGGCTATTGCGAGGGCGTTTGAGGCTCTTCGTGGGGCTTTTCAGGATACGCATGATGCGGTTGCGAATAGGTTTGTTTCGCCGCATATGTTTGGCGCTATTGGTGACGGCAAGGCGGATGATACCAAGGCATTGCAGATGGCGCTTGATTACGGCAAGTCGGTGATGCTTGGCTCCTGCACGTATCGTATCACGGAAACGCTGAACGTTCCCGTTGGAAGCAAAATCATCGGTGACAGAAACGCTGTTATCATGCCTGAGAGCGAGGTGGCTTTTCACCTTATGGAGAAAACCACCTTGTCGGGCTTTTCTGTAAACGTAAAGAGCGAAAATGTGCTTACTGTTTTTGAGATCAACGATGACAGCACCGATGGGGACAGTATGCTTGAGATCGTTATAGAGAATGTGAGTGTTACTCATTCAACGGAAGTCATGCCCGATATGTACACGGTGTGCCATTTCCATGCAAGCGAAAAAGGGCTGTATAACGTTACTGTTCGTGGATGTACGTTTGACAGCTATCCCGCAGGAGGATATGTGGCGAGAGTATATGCGGAGGGTGATGGTTGGTTCAGCACGGTTATTTTTGACGGCAACTACTCCCGTGCATTCAAGTGGCATTATTTCTTTGACAAGGCGGAAAACGAGCTTGTCAACACACACAAGGGACAGCACATTGTGAGTAATTGCGTGGCGCAATGCAACAAGATTACAAACGGCTTTGTGTTTATGAGCGGGCTTAATGTTGTATCGGTTAGAAACAACGTAACATGGGATTGGGGTTCAAGCGTGGCGGGAAGCGTGAATTGCCCCGGAAGACCTTACGTTATTTCTTCGGCTATACTCAATGAGAACGCCGCTTTTATGCGCCCCGCTGATTTGAATGACTTTGGTTATACGGGCGATCTTTCCGTTTATGACGGTACAAGCTTTAGCAATCTGCCCTATAACAGGCAAGATGTATTGTCAACGCTCGGTGGTCGGTATAATTCCTCTCTGATCCCTAAATTCATAGGCTTGTCGAAGGACAACGCCATACTTCTTTATGACGGTACAAGCCAAAACGACAACGCCAACGGAAGAATCCGCTTCTATTGGGTTGACGGCAACGGTATTACTTACGTTTCTGTTGTTCCTTCGGTGGGAAAAGTGTACGTTTCTCAACCGATCTCAAGCACCATTTACTTTGGAATGAGCAAGGACAACAAGCGCCTGTACGTATATCGTGATGCGGGTACGAATTTGCCTTCTTACACGGGTATTATTACTTTGCCGACAAACATTTCACAGACAATGGCTATCAATCAAGGCGGTTCGGGATTGGTTGAAAGAACGCCAAATTGCTGTGATTTTATCGACAGATGCTACTATTCGGAACTTCCCGAGGAGGTTACAAAGTTGACGATGGCTTTGGCGCAGCCCGCCTATGTCAGTGATGATAACGGAGGAATCTACAAATTGAGCGTGGTTGACGGCGAGCTTACTATCAAGAGAGTGTATGCGCCGCAAAGCGAATTGTAAGGGAAGGAGTAAGTTATGAGCATGAAAGGAAGCGCAAACAGCTATATTGAGCTTCATGGGAATGTGTCAAACTCCAGAAAGGTTAATGGGGTTTTGTCAAGCCCCGGAAAGGTTAATGGGGCTTTGTCAAGCCCTAAAGAAATTCAGGGCGAATCGGCCTATGAGATTGCTGTTCTGAATGGCTTTGTGGGATCGGAAGCGGAATGGCTTGCCTCTTTGGTGGGGCCGAAGCCTGAAAAGGGGAAAGACTATTTTACCCCGGAGGATATACAGGCCATTGTGAATGAGATTTCGGGTCAATTCGCCACGGCGATAATTGGCAATGTGTCGATCTTTGCTGACAAGTGGGTGGGCAATGCAAGCCCTTATTCTCAGGTGGTTGAGGTTGAGGGCGCTACGGAAAACAGCCAGGTTGACCTTACGCCGAGCGTGGAGCAACTTGCCATCTTCCATGAAAAGGATCTTGCCTTTGTGACGGAGAATTACGGCGGCGTTGTGACCGTGTATGCCGTGGGACAGAAGCCGGAGAATGACTACACGATTCAGGTTACGATAACGGAGGTGGCTGTTTGATGAAGAGAATTATTGGTGTTACCGTTGGTACACCCATCAGCCCCGCAAGGATCGATGAAGCGCTGAAGCCTGTTAAGACGGTAAACGGCGTGGCACCTGATGCAAGAGGCAATGTTGAGGTTATCGGTAACAATGGCAAGGACGGCAAGGACGGCTACACTCCCATCAAGGGCGTTGACTATTTTGACGGAAAGGATGGCAAGGACGGCATCAACGGAAAAGATGGTTACACTCCGAAAAAGGGTGTGGACTATTTTGACGGAACCAACGGCAAGGATGGTTACTCGCCTGTGCGTGGCACTGACTACTGGACGGATGCTGACAAGGCTGAAATGGTTACGGCTGTCATTTCCGCACTTCCTGTATACGGAGGTGAAACCGAATGAGTGAGCATAACATAACGGTTGATGGTGGCTCTTCTGTCCGCTTAAAGACGGCGGGAAAATACTGTGACAGGGATATTGTGGTTACATCAACGGGCGGCAAAGAGGATGTAACAGAGGAAATCAATGATTATACAGCCAAGTTAGCAACATTGGAAGGTGCCATCGGTGAGCTTGAAGCGGAGCTTGAAGGTAAAGCAAGCGTTGGTGAATATGAGGTATACGAAGGATCGTATAAGGTGACACCTTCTGTATCAAGTCAAAGCCTTGGTACAGCTAATAAGCTTATGCAATCGGATGTCCTTGTAGAGGGAATCCCTTATGCAGAGGTAACAAATAATTTTGGCGGCAAGACCGTGACAATAGCGTAAAGAGAGGTAACAAATATGGCAATTTCTAAAGTGGTTTATGGTGGTAATACACTTATTGACCTTACAGGCGATACAATAAAACCCGACAAGCTGAAAAAGGGTTATACGGCGCATGGTGCTGACGGTGAGGTTATCAACGGTACTTGTGAGCATGATGCAAACACCCAAGATGCAACCGCCACAGATTCGGAAATCTTGGCGGGTGAGACAGCTTATGTCCGTGGTAACAAGATCACGGGTAAGATGAAAAACAATGGTGCGGTTACTGGAAAGATCAGCACCAAGGATGGCAAGTATACTGTGCCGCAGGGTTATCATGACGGCAGCGGTACGGTTCAGATCGACAGCGCAGAACAGGCAAAGATTATTGGTTCTAATATCCGTGAGGGTGTTACCATTCTTGGCGTTGCTGGAACCATGAGCGGAACCGAGGGTGAGAAAGCGCAGGAGAAGGAAGTAACCCCTTCCACAGTTGAGCAGACCATTGTTCCCGATAGCGGATTTACTTGCTTGTCGAGTGTAAAGGTAAAGGCGATTCCCTATGTTGAAGCAGATAATGCCGCTGGCGGTATTACTGTAACGATTGGGTGATTGGTATGGGCGTTAATAAAGTTGTATACGGTGCCGTTACCATCATTGATATTTCAGACAGTACGGTAACGGAAGATAAGTTAGCAAAGGGCGAAACAGCATACAGAGCGGATGGTGAAAAGATCGTTGGCACGATGGAAGCTCATGAGGATGTAACCGCCGAGACAAATGCTTATACGGACAAATTGGAATCGCTTGAAAGTGCCATTGACGAGCTTGAAGCAGAGATTGCGAGTAAAGCGGAGGCGGCTCCCATTCTTCAAGAAAAGACGGTAACACCCTCCACAAGTCAGCAATCGGTAACACCCGATAGCGGATATGATGGTTTGTCGAAGGTGACAGTTGAGGGTGACAGCAATTTGGTTGCGGAGAACATCAAGAGCGGTGTGAGCATCTTTGGTGTCAATGGTAGTTATGAAGGTAGCGGCGGTTCGGGTGGTGGTGTGGAAACCATTAGCGGTACTTTCTCTTATGAGATGATAGACCCAATGTATGAGCCGGGATCTGCTTTGTATGAAATTCATTTTGACCCCGGATTTGATATTGACGATCTTATAACACTTAAAATTATAATAGACGTGAGACGTGAGAGCGATAAATATGGTGTTTCTAACTCACAGATTATTTATATGCTTTCAAAATTTCAAATTAGTGACGACATTAGCCCGGTTGGTAACAATGGGGTGAGCGAATCCGCTATGTGGTCAGGATTTTGGGATATCACGAAAACAGGTTTTAACTTTATCGGGGAAATTCTTGATACATATACCAAAGTTTCATCAAATACAACATATGTATATACAGCAACTGGATACCATTATAATGGTATCGCTTTGAAACACTAATAATGGAGCGGCGTAACAATGGATAACATTACAAACAATCCCTCTATATGCGAATGAGATTAGCACAAGAAAGGCGGTATGAAAAATGTCTAATAAAACACAATTACAAGAAAATAACACAAATTTAGATGGTCTTGTTGATAGAGTAAACATGGCAAGAGAGGCGGCATCCAACTTGCCTGACTTGGGCGAAACGGTTCAAGCTGACTTTGCCGAGAATAACCCTCTTGCGGCGGGATATGTTAAGAATAGGACACATTATTCCGAGTGGGTTGATACGGAGTTGTTTCCCGAACAGACTATCACTATTTCGGGCAATCAGTATATGGCTCCCGGACTTATGGGGTTTGTTGTTGGTGAAACCTATACGGTTGTATGGGAGGGTGTAAGTTACACTTGTGTTGCGGAAAACAATGTTGTTGCGGGAATGAATGTTCCTTGCGTTGCAATCGGAAACCCTGTTTTCGTCGGTGGAGCAAACAACGGTATGCCGTTTGCAGCGGCTGATGTGTCCGGCGGGGGTGTGAGCGGGTTCATGGCTATGGCTGACGGAAACTATACCGTTTCCGTTTTGGGCAAAAAGGAAATTGTTCACCAGCTTGATGCTAAATATAGTAACGAGTTTATGGTTTCTGTTACGGATGCAGGAACGAACTACACCTGCATGAATACTGTTGAAGAAATTGGGGCGGCGATTGAAGAAGGAAAGCGTGTATATATCTTCGTCTGTTCTTATATAAGTAATGGAGACACAGAATGGAAGAGGTATGACCTTGTACACGCTATTTACGGTAGTACATACGAAATTGATAACGTGCCTTACAAACAAGGAACCTTTGTTTTTGCGGGCGATACTTTTGATTGGGACAAAGGCAGATGGGATAGAATGGTTTTCGTTCTTACCACAAACATTGACAATAAAACCCTTTTGGGAGTGCCGCTTAGTGTTGCAAACAAGACAATTTAACTAACCTCTCCCCAATTATTTCTGTTGAGTTGACAGCGAAAATATGAATTGAAGCACCGCCCCTTGTGGGGTGGTGCTTTTTTTGGAAAGGAGTGACTATATGAACCTTCTTGAAATGAAAAAGAAAGTGTTGGGACTTATCGAAGAATTGAATCCCAATAGTGAGCTTTTGACGGATGATCCTGATATTGCGACCAAGATCAACGAGGTTATCAATCAGGTGATGTATGAGCTTGCAAGAATGAAGAAGATCTCCCGCCTTGTGGAAATGGATGTTTCCAAAGGTGATAGGGTTACATTTGATGACCTTGAGAGGGAGAGCGGCTATGTGGTTTATCAGATTGCAAGCATTCATGGTGTAAATTACGATCTTCGTGCCAACGGGACTATCATCAAGATCCTTGAGGATGGCGTGGCCGAGATCGATTTGTATGTATATCCTGAACGGATTTCAGAAAAGACAAAGGACAGAGCGTATGAGTTTGAGCTTTCGGAAGATGCGCTTGAGATCATGCCTTATGGCGTTGCGGGGGATCTTCTTAAAAGTGATGTTTCTGCCGAGTATGGAAACATCTACTCTACCCGATATGAGGCCATGCTTCAGCGGCTTGATCCCCGATATCATATGACAACTATCACCTTTGAGGGAGGCATTAGCATATGAGCGTTGAGACGGGTGAGCTGGTTTCAAGGATCTACGGCAATTTCAGGGGCGTGGATTTCCGTGGTGAGGAGATCAGCCTTGTGAGAAGCCCTGACAGCCTTAATGTGTGGCGAGACTACCGAGAGACGGCAAGTATACGGACAAGGCCGGGGATGGCTCTCAAGACGGCGTTTGACGGGGCTGTATACGGCGTTTTCTTTTACGGCGATATTATGCTTGTCCATAGCAAAAACACGCTGTATGAGGTTAGAAACGGCGTGAAAAAGGTTCTTTTCACAGGACTTCGTGAGGCTGTGAGTGACAGCTTTGTATATGAGAACGATTGGTATTTCAAGGACGGGCTTCATTATTTGAAATATGACGGCACGACCATCGGTGAGGTTGAGGGCTATGTTCCCACCACTTCCATCGGCAGAAAGCCCGGTGGAGGCGGCACACAGCATGAGGATGTGAATATGCTGACGGGGCGCAGGATCAACACCTTTCTTGCGGATGGCTCAAGCAGGGAATATTTGCTTGATTCCTTTAAGATCGACAGCGATTTTGAGCCTGTTGTTAAGGTAAACGGCGAGGTTGTTACCAATTACACGGTGGACTATGCGGACGGCAAGATCGTATTTAATACAGCGCCGGAAGAGCCTTTGACGGACGGACAGGACAATGTGTCGATTGAGTTTAAGAAAACCATTGAGAAATACAAGAACGCCATTATTGGCTGTTCCCTTCTCCAGGTGTTTGACAACCGTGTATTTGTGAGCGGCAACCCCGATTTCCCCAACGTGGTATGGCATTGCAGCCTGAACGATCCTACCTATTTTAGTGACCTTGACTTTTACCATGAGGGTCTTGATTCGGCTCCTGTGAAGGGTCTTGTGGCGGGCAACAATGTTTTGTGGGTGTTCCGTGGGGCTTCCCAGGCTAACACAACGGTATTCTATCACACGCCTACCATTGATGCGGAATACGGCAAGATCTATCCCTCACAGCATTCCAGTATCACTACGGGATGCGTGGGAAAGACGGTCAACTTTAACGATGACATTGTTTTCTTTAGTGAGAGAGGCATGGAGGGTATCAGCGGTGATATTACCACCGAGCAAGCTATTGCACACCGCAGTTCCCTTATTGACCGCAAGCTGCTTGCGGAGGCTGACTATGAGAACATGATCCTTGAAGAATGGGATGGCTATTTGTTTATCATTGTTGGCAACAAGGCGTATCTTGCGGATTCCAGGACAGCGTTTACCAATGAGAACCATTTTGAATATGAGTTCTTTTATTGGGAGTTTGACAAGCGGGTGACTTGTGCGAGGGTGAACGGCGGTGTTCTGTATCTTGGCACCGAGGACGGCGTTTACACGCTGACGGACATGACGAAGGACATTGAGGCCTATTGGGTGACACCGAAGGACAAGTTTAATGCGCCGCACAAGCTGAAAACCACTAACAAGCGTGGTTGTGTGGTGGAGGCTGTGGGTGATATTTCGGTTTATGCCAAGGTTGAGGACACGGACTTTGAGTTGATCGGCACATATGAGGATGTGAGCGACTATTTTGTGAGCAGGATCAAGCGGAAGAAATGGAAGGACATCCAGTTGAAATTTTATTCACCCACACGGTTCAGCCTTGAGACGGCAACGCTTGAGTGCTTTGTCGGTGGATATATCAAGCGTTGAGGAGGGATATAAATGGCTTACGAAATCAATTACGATGACAACCGATTCTCTCAAGTGGAATCGGATAAGAAAACGGCTCTTTCTGACCTTGAGAAAACCTATGCCGGAATGATAGACAATTCCGACCAGTATTATCAGGCGCAGATCGATGCCTCAAAGCAATGGGCGGATAAGCAGACGGAGCTTCAGAATGCACAGACGGATTTTGCCATTCAGGAGATCGAGCAGAACAAAGCCCGGGCGAAGAAGGACTACACAAAAGAGCAATCGGGTGCTTATGTGGATTGGCAGAAGCAAAGCAATCAGTACGGTGCCAATGCGGAGGCAATGGCGGCGCAGGGTATGCTTGGTTCGGGCTACAGCGAAAGCTCCCAGGTTGCTATGTACAACACCTATCAGAACCGTATTACGGCGGCGAGAGAATCCTATAACCTTGCTATACAGAATTACAACAACGAGATCACAAGGGCAAGGCTTCAGAACAATGCTACCCTTGCGGAGATTGCTTATCAATCTCTTCAACAGCAGTTGGAGCTTTCCCTTCAGGGCTTCCAGTATAAGAATCAGCTTATTACCGAACAGGCTGACAAGAAGCTTCAGATCAGCGAGATGTATCATCAGCGCTATCAGGATGTATTGAATCAGATCAACACCGAAAATGCTCTTGCGGAAGAGGTCAGACAGTTCAATCAGAATTACGATCTCAAGGTTAAGGAGTATGAGGAAGGCATTAGACAGTTCAACGAGGAGATTGCCCGTCTCAAGGCACAGGACAAGGCGGAGAACAAGATCAAGATCCAGCAGCTTGAGCTTCAGAAGAAGGAGCTTGAGGAGAAGAAGAGACAGTTTAATGCGCAGATGGCGGAGGAAAAGCGGCAGTTTAATGCGCAGAATAGTGCAAAGGGAACCACAAGTTCCAAGGGATCTTCGGGTTCTTCAAGCAGTTCCGGCAACAGTAAATCGACAAGCAAAAAATCGACAAAGAGTTCTTCCGGCGCAAAGGCTGTTCACGTTGACGATGTTATTGGCGAGAGTAAATCTTCCGGCTCTCCCACAGTTGATATGAATAGTGTTCTTGCCCTTGGATTCGGCCCTATCAGCGAAAGCAAGCTGAATAGCTTGATCAAATCGGGCGTGGTTGAGGAATATGTGTCCGGCGGCAAAATTAAGTTTAGATTGAGTTCTTCGGCTCTCAAGCAAAAATCCCTAATTAGATAGAGTTGGGAGGTAAACGCATGAGTTTTACTGACAATTATCTCAAGCTCCGCAAAGAGCGGCTTGGCGTAGGTAATAAAAACAATACTTCCTTTGACGAGAAATTTGCGAACATAAAGGCGCAGTATTTTGACGAAGAGGAAGATATTGCTCCTGTGCGTGAGCTTACTAATGATGATGCAAAAAAGGCCGTAAAGAAGATGATGGGCAAGGAAGAAGAGGAAGCAGACGAAGATGATCGCAAATGGTTCCAAAAGGGAGCCTTTGAGGACGGTTATCAGTTTGGAGATATTGCAAAAACCATTTTCGGCTCCGATTCTGACCTTGCGAACAATGTGACGGCGGGTATTCTTGGTATTGGTGAGAAGGTTGTTGATACGGGTGCTACCATTGTCGGCGGTGTTGCGGGGCTTTTCGGGAACGATAATGTCAAGGACAAGATGGCGGACTTTGCCGAAAAGGATCTCTATGACGAGCATAAGGTTGCCGAGAAAATGAACAGTATGCAACCTAACGCCATTATCCGCAAGCTGTTGGGGGTTGATGCGGAGGAGGATTCTGTTTTTGGTGAGAAAACGGATGACCTTGCCTATTCGGGAGGACAGCTTGTCGGCACGGTTGGCTTGCAATCTGTGGGTGTTCCCTGGTATGTGACCACGGGCGCAACGAGCTTTGGCGGTGCCATGGAGAGCGCTTTGAAAGAGGGCGCAACCTTTGAGGAAGCGGCGGCAAGCTCGGCAATTTCCGCAGGAGCGGAGATTCTTTCGGAAAAGCTGTTCGGCGGTAGTGGACTTGGCGAGAAGGGATTGATCAATCTTGGCGGATTGACTAAAGGAATCTCAAACAAGCTCGTCAAGGCCCTTGCCGATTATGGCGTTGATGTTGCGGCGGAGGGATTTGAGGAAATCTTTTCACAGTTTGCCGGGAATTTCGCAAGCTCGCTCTACAAAGAGGATGATCTTGAGGATCTTCTTTTCAGCGAGGAGGCCATTGACGGGTACATTGAGAGCTTTATAGGCGGTGGTGTTCTCGGCGGTGGTATGAACGTGGGAAATGTTGCAAGCTCCATCCAAAGCGGGAAAGATTACAGATCGGGTCTTACGGCAAACGAGGAGGCTGTTGTCAACAAGGTCTATGATGACCGCATCGCAGAGGCTAAGGAAAACGGCGAAACGCTGACGGCAAAAGACAAGGACAAAATCTACAATGAGGTTTTGAGCGACCTTGAAAACGGCTATATTTCCACGGACAATATAGAGAGTATTCTTGGTGGTGAGGATTATTCCAATTACAAAAAAGAACTTGACCATCAAGAAGCGATCAAAAAAGAGCTTGACGAATTGCGTAATATGAAGTCGAGCGAAATGACAGATGTTCAGATAGAACGTATGGCAGAGCTTAAGGCGATGAAGCCTAATACGGAAATGATGAATACTCTAAAATTTGCCGTTGACGAAAAAATATCCTCGGCTGTAAGGGGGACAAGACTTTCCGAAAGCTACAACGAGAGAGCCCGAAAAGGCCAGGCGTTTGATGCGGATCTCAATCAGTATGATGCGAAACAGCAGGAGATCGTCAAGAAGGCCATTGACAGCGGAATCTTGAATAACTCTAACAGGACACACCAATTTGTTGATATCGTTGCGAAGATATCCGCAGACAAGGGTGTGTCTTTTGATTTTGTCAACAATGCAAAGCTGAAGGAATCGGGCTTTGCGCTTGATGGCAAGGTGGTCAACGGCTTTGTTACGAAGGGTGGTATCTCTATCAACATTGATTCTCCCAAGGCTTGGCAATCTACGGTTGGTCATGAGATTACTCACGTTTTGGAGGGGACGGAGCTTTATACGGAGCTTCAAAATTCCCTGCTTGAGTATGCTGAGACGAAGGGTGATCTCAAGGGCCGCCGTGATGCGCTTGCGGCGCTTTATGATGGCGTTGAGGGTGCGGATGTTGATGCGGAGCTTACGGCCGATCTTGTGGGTGACTATCTCTTTACTGATTCTGACTTTATCAACAACTTATCAACACAGCACCGAAATGTCTTTCAGAAGGTGTATGACGAGATCAAGTATCTTTGCAAAGTCGTTACGGCGGGTAGCAAGGAGGCGAGACAGCTTGAGAAGGTGAGACACGCTTTTGAGACGGCTTATCGGGAGAGTGGTGTGGCGAGTGGTGAAACCAAGTATTCTCTAAAAATCAAGCATACGGACGGTACGGAAACGGAGATTTCGGATGCGAGGGATCTGACGAATGAGCAAGCGGTTGACTATCTCAAGCAAGCAAAGAGCGGTGCATTGCGAAGGGACACATATATCCCCGTAAGAAAAGACACGCCCCAAGTTATCATTGATTCCTTGGAGCAAGTTAATGAGACGGTCAGCAATCAATCACTTGTGATGCAAGTTCGCAAGGCTCAAAAGGCAATGGCGGCGGAGAATCCGGGCGCACGGGGTCACGGAAGCAATGTGAGAAATCACAATTTAAGCCCTGAAGCAATCGTTGACATTGTGAGCAAGCTTGACGATCCTACGGCAATTATCTATCAGACCAACCGTCACGATAAGAATGGCAAGCCACTTCCGAACAATGTGTCCGTTTTTGTTGAGTATGAAGCAGACGGCAATGAGAGTGTTGCGGTCATTGAGTTTGAGAGTTCCATCAATTCCGAGAACATTGGCGAGGAATTTGGGGACACAAAGTTTCACACCGTTGTTACTGTCTTTGAGCCTGATGTGGAGCGGGATGGAATGCCGTATGACTATGCGGAAGAGTTGCTTTCCAATCCTGACAATATCGAGGTACAAATAGAAAAAAGGCAATCCGCCGGAAGTGCCACCGGGGAGAAACATCCCAACACTTCAAGCAAATTGCCTTCTTTTGATGGTATTATACCACAAAAGGAAAATGGTGTCAATAGGAAATTCTCAATTTCTTCCGATTCTGACGGAAAGACACTTTCCAAGGAACAGCAGGACTACTTCAAGGATTCCAAGATGCGTGATGAGAATGGTAATCTCAAGGTCATGTATCACGGGTCGCAGGATGCGGGATTCCATGTGTTTGATCCTTCCATGTCGGACGATGATACAAGCCTTTTCTTTGTTGACAGAAACGATGTGGCGGCCTCTTATAGCGGAACGTATGAGACCTATGAGGCAAAGGCGTTCAAGACGGCTGACGATGCCAACAGATTTTTTGCGGAGATCGGCAAGACGGATTATGAGGTGGTCGAGGAAAACGGCGTTTACACGCTTCTTGACGGCGGTGACGAGGTGGCAACGAGTGCCGACCTTTCGGAGATCTATCAAGAGTTTTGCGACTATGAGGGTGTCGGGTACGGTGATGCCAATTACAAGGTTTATCTCAATCTGACCAATCCGCTTGAGGTTGATGCCGGGGGGCGTAACTGGAATAACATATCAAGAGAATTTTCTCAAGAGGTCTATGACCGATACAAGAGCTTGACCGATTCGGAAAAGACCGCATTGGCAGAGATCGCAGGATGGGATGAATACGGTATCTTCAAGGATGAAATTCTGTCAATGGCAAGGGCCAAGGCCAACGGGAAATATTACGATGCTGACCTTGCAAGTGCCTATGAAAAGTTGGGCGGGGCAAATGCCAATCTTTATGATGCGTTCAGCATTGCACAGGATAACTTCTCCGAGGAAAGCTTGAAAGAGTTTGCTGTCAAGCAAATGAATACAAGGGACTATGCACGGATGGCCAAGGAGCAAGGCTATGACGGCGTTATCTTTAAGAACATTCACGACAACGGCGGCTACTCCAACGGAAGCGAAGGGGCCTCTACTGTTGCTATTGCCTTTGATTCCAATCAGATCAAGTCGGTGGCGAATGAGAAGCCTACGGGGGATGCGGATATTCGCTATTCGCTTTCCGCAGAAGGTGAGGCTCAAAAGAGATATGGCAGTTTTGCCACTCCCGCCCGTGATCTTCGGTATGAGGCTCCTGTTCAGGAAGATGTTGCACCCGTGCAAGATAGCGTGCAAGATGTTGCCGAAAGTGATATCTTGCCCGATGACTTTGCGCCTCCCGCCTCCGAGGATATCGGGCCTGTTGCCAAGAAGGCGGCTCCTATCAAGGAAGCATATGAGGCAATCAGGCCGCCGAGACAAAGCGCAGAGCCGAGAATGACGGCAGCCGAGCCGAGGATGAAACGGGCCGACAACAAGAACACGGCACCTGACGGGATGGAAGAAAGATCTTGGTATGAAACTTCCACGGGAAGCGAAGCCGTTGATGGAATGGTAACGCCCGATGATATCCCTGATGATGTCCGCTATTATCAAGTCAAGTCCAACAAGAAAACTCTTGATACGGCAAACGCTCGTCTTGCGAGAGACGGCTACGCAAAGTCAAGAGAATACTTTGAGGGCAGAATGGCCGAGCGCAAGCTTTCTGTTGAGGATATTGCTCTTGGTGAGCGGTTGATACAGGAAGCGGCAAAGGCAGGAGATGCACAAGCCGTCAGGGATTTGATTATTGATGTATCTATCCTTGGCACGGAGCTTGGTCAACGAGTGCAAGCCTTGTCTATTATCCGCAGATTGACACCCGAAGGACAGTTGAAGGCGTTGATCAGGACGGTTGAGCGAGGAAAAGCAAAGGGTGATAAGGCGTTTGAAGGCGTAGAGGTCACAGAGGATATGACAAAGCGCATACTTGACACCAAGAAATCAGACGGAACCTTTGATCAGGAAGAACTTGACGGAGCCGTTGAGGATGTCAAGCAACAGATCGCCGACCAAATGTCCGTAAGCATTGGTGACAAGATAACCGCTTGGCGTTATCTCTCTATGCTTGGAAACCCGAAAACGCACATCCGAAATATCGTGTCCAACGTGGCTATGATGGGAACGAGGGCGGTCAAAAATGCCCTTGCGAGGACGATTGAGGATATTGCTCCTGTCAAAAATCGTACAAAGACTTGGGAACCGGCAACGAAGGCGGTCAAGGCGTTTGCGAAGAACACCACCGCCGAGCAGAAATCGGTCATCAAGGGTGACAACAAGTATAGTGACGAGGGCAGTATCAAGGCAAAGCGGAAAATCTTTGGATCGAAAATCGTCAACGGGGCAATGAACTTCAATACCGATTCGATGGAGGCTGAGGACTGGATATTTAGCAGAATTGCTTATCGTAGAACTCTGCAAGAGTATCTTACCGCAAACGGCATTAAGACCGAGCAGGATATCAAGAACAATCCCGAACTCATTGTAAAGGCAAAGGAATACGCTTTGGAAGAAGCGAAAACAGCGACCTTCCGGCAGGATTCCTATTTGGCGAACAAGATTGGCGAGATCGAGAGGAAAAATCCTCTGTACGGCGTGGCGGTTGGGTCAATTATGCCGTTCAAGAAAACGCCTATCAATATCGCAAAGACGGGTGCCGCTTATTCGCCTCTTGGCCTCGCAAGAAATATCTACGATGCCGTGAAGCTCATCAAGGGGGAGAAGGATGCAAGCGAGGTAATTGACCACTTGGCGCAGACTCTTACGGGAACATCTCTCGCCTTGCTTGGCTATGCGCTTGCCGAGATAGGATTCCTTAACGGCGCAGGAGATGACGATAAAGAGGGCAAGTACGACTATCAGCTTGGTAAACAATCCTATTCCTTCAATTTCGGGGGAGATACCTATTCTTTGAGTTGGCTTTCTCCTGTTGCTATGCCGTTATTTGTTGGCGCAAACGCATACGAAACATTGGTGGAAAAAAACGAGTGGGATGCGAATGTTGTTATCGACACGTTGGGACAGACACTTGATCCTATGAGTGAGATGTCCTTCCTCTCAAGCCTTGATGATGTGCTTTCTTCCTACGATAGCGGCATTGCGAAGATTTGGGGAGCGGGAGAATCGATGGTACAGAACTACGCAACGCAGTTTGTTCCTACCGCATTGAGCCAAATTGCTTCCGCCTTTGACGATACCAAGAGAAGCACCAGGCCTTCGGGTGATAGCGGATTTGAGTTTGGAGAGGAAACGCTCAACAAAATCAAATACAAAATTCCCGGGCTTCGCAATACGCTTGAGCCGACAACGGATATTTGGGGCAACGATGCGAAGCAATCCGAGAATGGGCTTGTAAGAGGCTTTGATTCGTTCCTTTCTCCCGCCAATAAACGGGCAGGAATCGGCACGGCGGTTGACGATGAACTCAAGGCGTTGTACGGCGAGGTTGGCAAGTCGGAGATCCTTCCTGCCATTCCGTATGACTACATCAATTATGGTGATACAAAGTACGATATGTCCGCAAAGGATTATACCGAGTACAAGCAGACCTACGGACAGACCGCCTATGACCTTATGGAGAGCCTTTTTGAAACCAACACGTACAGAAACGCCACATCCGATGAAAAGGCGGATATGGTTGCGGATGTCTATGACTACGCAAGAGATGCGGCGAAGAAAGAATACCTTGGAAAACAGGGCGTAAACTACACGAACGCAGAAGAAGAAGGCGTGAAAGTGTTCAAGGAGAATCCCATCAAGGGCGCAATTGCGGCGGATTTGCCCGTTGACGAGTATACTTTCTCGCAAAAGTATCCTGAAAAGTACAATTTCTTCAAGGCGAACGGAATCACCTATGATGATTACGATGCGGCTGACGAGAACGGAAAGAGGGCGTATACTTGGGCGGCAGATAATCCCGAGAAGTACACATTGTCGAAGGCTGTTACGGACGATCTCTTTGAGTATCGTAAATACACAAGCGAATTGTATGACCTCAAGGCGGATAAGGACGAGGATGGCAAAGCCATTAGCGGCAGCGCAAAGGAAAAGAAGAGAGATTATATCTTTGGTCTTGATCTTGACTATGGCCAAAAGATCATCCTCTATCGGAGCCTTTATGACAGCCAAGAGGACAAAAACACCTACAATGCGGACATTGTTCACTACCTTGACAGCCGAGAGGATATTTCCCTTGAGGAAATGATAACTATTCTTGAAGAGCTTGGTATGAAAATGGAGAATGGCTATGTCACTTGGGATTGAGGGGGTGCTTTTATGAGCAAGCAGGACAGACAAGGTGTTAGAACCGCTTCGGACTTGGAGCGGAAATACGGTCTCCGTAACTTCGGCGAATCTTTCGCCGAGGTTATGGGGCTTGTGACCGATGCGAGACAGGCTACCAATGAGCTTGAGGAAAAGCTGGTTGAAGAGGTTGAGCGGCTTAATACGAAGATTGAGCAGACAGAGGACAGGATCGTTCTTTCTGTTGCGGATGCCTATGCGACCAATGAATTTGTAGGGTCGGAGATCGAAATGCTCTCCGACTCTATCAAGCTATTTGTTAAGGGCGAGTATGAGACAAAGGGTGATGCGGTAAACGCCTACGCTGAATTGGAATCCAAGATCGAAGTGAAGGCGGACGAGATCACTTTGGCTGTGGCCGGAATCTATGAGACAAAGACAGATTCACTTGCCGCATACGAAGAGCTTGAATCCAAGATCCAGGTTGCATCTGATTCTATTCTTCTTTCGGTAGCGGGAGAGTATGAAACCAAATCGGATGCACAATCGGAATACAGCTCTATTTTGTCTCAAATATACGTTGAGAAGGACAATATTCTTCTTTCTGTTTCGGAAGAGTATTCGACAAAGGCGGATGCGGATTCCTACTATTCTGATTTGGTATCACAGATTCAAATTAGTGAAGAAAGTATTCTTTCTTCCGTGGGCGAAAGGTATGAAACCATAACAGATTCGGAGAGCAAATATAGCGATCTTTTGTCTCAAATCTCTATTGAGAAGGACAATATTCTCTTATCTGTTTCATCAGATTATGAGACAAAGAGTGAGGCGGCTTCCTCCTATTCCGATTTGCAAACACAAATTCAATTAAGCGAATCGAGCATCCGTTCTTCTGTTAGCAAAACATACGAAACCAAAACGGCGGCATCTACTTCCTATGCTTCTTTGGAATCGCAGATCAATGTCATGTCTGACGAGATTCTTTTGTCCGTTTCCGGGCTTTATGAGACAAAGAGTGATGCTTCAAGAAATTATACTTACCTTGAATCGAAGATTGATATTCAGAAAGATTCAATTCTTCTCTCGGTTTCTTCCGAGTATGAGACAAAAGAGGATGCTCTTGCTTCCTATGGGGAGCTTGAATCAAAGATCTCGGTTGAGAAGGATGCGATTTTGCTGTCTGTTTCAGAGGCATATGAGAAGGTGGAGGATGCAAGTGCAGCTTATGCAAGCCTTGAATCAAAGATCTCGGTTGAGAAGGATGCGGTATTGCTTTCTGTTTCCGAAAATTATGAGACAAAGGAAGATGCACAGACCGATTATGCATCCCTTGAATCGAAGATCCAGGCCGCATCAAGCTCCATTCTTTTGTCGGTGTCGAAAGATTATCAGACAAAGAGTGAGGCGCAAAGTGATTATGCCTATCTTGAATCGCAGATTGAAGCAACATCAAGCTCCATTCTTTTGTCGGTGTCGGCATCCTATGCATCAAAGGAATCTCTTAATGACTACGCCGAAAAGGATGCGCTTAACGACTATGCGACAAGCGAATATGCGTATGGGTTGTTTGCCAGCGTAGAGGGTGAGCTTTCGCTTAAGATCGGAAGAGACGAGAATGATCAGATCGTTTCCATGCTGAACGCTTCGGCCAATGTGATCAATATCACTTCAAACAGGCTTACCATTGATAGTGATTATTTCACCTTGACGGCGGACGGACACATAACTGCTACGGGCGCTGATTTGACGGGCGTTTTTACAAACACGAACATCTATGGATCACTTACCATTCGTGGTGCGGAGATTTCCATTGATCAGACCAATTCTTCTGCAAGATTGTGGGCCGGTAATCTTACCATGACAAACGGGAGCTATTCGGTTTCCTACGGATCGAATGGATTTTCTGCCGGTTCCTTCAGTTGCAACACCGCAAATGCGGATGGAAGTATTGCCTTTGTTGGAACGGACAATTATATCCGCTTTGCGCCTGAACAGGCCCATCTTACGGGAACCTGGACGAGTGCTTCTTCTGTGGCTGTTACATCTGATTCGGGCAAAAAGCATGATATCAAAGACATTACGGAAGCCTATAGCATTATTTTCGACAACCTGAAGCCGAGGTTGTATAAGTACAATGACGGCACATCCAACAGAATCCACGTTGGATTTATCGCACAGGAGGTCGAGGAAGCCATTCTTGCGGCGGGGCTTACCACGCAAGATTTTGCGGCGTTTGTTCGGGCAGAGGTTCCCAATGTTGAGACGGGCGAGACGGAAACGGTCTGCCTGTTGAGATATGAGGAATTTATTGCGCTTAATACACTTGAAATTCAAAAGCTGAAAGGAGCATTGACATGAAAGATTCAGAAAAGGTAATTGCTGAAGAGACAAAAAAGGTGGATCGGTCTTTGTGCTTGGAATTGATGGAGGCGAAAAATCGCATTTTCGGTGTTATCAATGACCTTCATCAAGTACATCGGATTCCGTTCTACCTCATGGAGAGCATCGTTCTTGATGCGGCAAGACAAGTGACAGCTTGTGCCGATTCGGAGCGAAAGAGCGAAATACAGGCGTATGAGCGCAAGCTTGCTGAAGCCAAGAAGGACGAGGTGGTCTGAAATGGATATGGAACATGAGCGCCGTTTGACGGAGGTTGAGGACATGGCCAAAACCAATCAGCGCCGTATTGAAAAGCTGGAAAAGAGACAGGACAATCTTGATCAGTTGGTCGGCACGGTGAAGGTTTTGGTTGAAAAAGAGGAACGTGTGGAAACCGATGTCAAGGAAATTAAAAAAGATGTCAAGAGCTTAACCGACAAGCCGGGGCAAAGATGGGATGCTATGGTCACACAGATCGTTGCCATCCTGGTTGCCGCTGTTGTCGGTTTTCTTTTGGCCAAAGTCGGATTGGGGTGATTCTATGAGGATCAATACTGTTCGCCTCCGTGCCACTATTGGTTGGCTTGGGATGCTGCTGCCGTGGATCGTTGTGGTTCTGATTGGGTATTTCCCGGAATCTATTTCCGCAACGTGGTACACAAATGCTTGTACGGTATTTATGATCATTCTTGGGTCAGCCTCTTTTCTGCTGATCTCTTACCGAGGATATGACAGGGTGGATGATATTCTTTTGACTTGTTCGGGGCTTGCGGGGCTTGGGATATGTTTATTCCCTTGCTCCGTTACTCTTGAGCATGAGAGGGTCGGAACCTTTCTGATCGACAATCAGGTGAGTAATATTCTTCATTGTGCTTTTGCTGTTGTGTTCTTTGGGTTGCTGGCCTATAACACGATTTTCCTGTTTACGAAAAGCACAGGAGAGATTACGAAAAGGAAGAAGATCAGAAATACTATTTTCCGAGTTTGCGGGATTGGTATGATTGCATCGTTTGCCATTCTTGTTTTGCCGTGGCCTTATTGCAAGGTGTGGCTGATGGAAACGGTGGCGCTGTTTTTCTTTGGTGTCAGCTTCTTGACGAAGGCAAATATCTATCCGTGGTTATTTTGCGACAAATGAATTTTGGGGAGTGATTTTTTCACTCCCTTTTTTCTTTTTTATCAACTTTGGAGAGGACGATGTGAAATGACTATCAAGGCGTATTCAAAAGCGAAGGACGGAAATAAGAAGGTTTCGGCTAATTTCCGAGTGAGGGAGTTTGCCTGTACTGATGGGAGCGATCCTGTTTTTATTGATTCGGAGCTTGTGAGTGTATTGCAGAAGATCCGTGAGCATTTCGGGAAGTCTGTTACCATTACTTCGGCATACAGAACGCCGTCAAAGAATAAGGCTGTTGGTGGTGAAACGTATTCGCAACATCTTTATGGAAGGGCTGCTGATATTAAGGTGAGCGGGGTCTCGCCGAAAAAGGTGGCGGCCTATGCGGATGGTATTTTGCCGAAGGGCGGCGTGGGGACATATGCTACGTTTACTCATGTTGATGTGAGGGGGACAAAAGCACGGTGGAAAGGATAAAACAAAGGACAGGCTTTTGCGCCTGTCCTCTTTTTTTATTGCTCTTTAATTACATCAAGAAGCTCGCTGATCGTATAGGCTTTTAATAGGGTAGCGTGCGCCTGGGCCATGTCCTTGGCTTCCTTTGCCTTGTCATGTAGTTCAATGGCCTCGTTTAGCTCTGCTTCAAGGTAGGCTATGATTTGTTCTGCTGTTTTCATTTTCCTCACCGCCTTTTCTGTTATTGACATATTTTGGGATATGTGATATAATTAAGCTGTTTCATTATCTTTTTTACCGACAATCTTGATCCCATATTTTATGCGCTTGGCTGATCCCATTTGTCCGAAGCCTCCGAGGGCTTTGTCTATGGCGTTCAGGGCGCAATAGTGGCTTGCGTATATATTGTTGTCTCCTGGGATGTTGACCGTCCATCCTTTCGGGCTTCCTGTGGCTGTGTGGTTGCGGTATTTGACGGGCTTGTAGGTTCTTGGTTTGCTGTCTCTCCATACTATTCTCATGATATTATCATCCTTTCTATTTTGGTCGATATATATCATGGTGGTGATGTAAATGTTGCCCATCCATGATATATATCGGTGGTAAACAAAGGCCCCGTTCGTGCGGGGTGGCTTTGGTTATGGCTTTAGGAACACATCGAGTATAAATTCTTCGTTGTTTTCTCGGCTAAATTCGATTTTGTCTATGATTCGCTTTAGGTATTCGTTCTTGATCTCGGCATCCAATGTCTCGTCTAAGAGTGAATCAAGGGCCTCGGTTAGCATGATTACCTTTTCTTCGTATTCTTCCTTCTCGGGAATGGTGATCTCAAGCTCGTCTATTTGTCTTTCGATGGCTTCTATGGTGGCGGTGTGCTTGGCTTTTCTTTCTATAAATTCGTTTGCTGTGTAGATCCCGTCCTCATAATCATCGAAGGCTTTGGATAGCTTTTTCTTGGTTTGGTTCAGCTTCTTCTGTAAGGCCTCTATTTCGGCCTGTATCGTGTTTTCGTCTACATCGGGTAAGTTGTCCACCTTGGTCTCAAAATCGTCAATGTAGAGCTTCAGAGAGTGGACTACGGCATTTAATACATCGGCTTCCATTACGGACTTCACTTTGCACACGGCTGATTGTCTATGACAAAAGCGTGGTGCGGTTGTGGGCCGTTTTTTGTTTGCCTGATGTACCATGGTATGGCCGCAATTTTTGCATCGGAAGATCCCGGCAAGGGGGTTGTTTAGTTTTAGGTTTGCTTTGGTTCTGTCACTGTGGAATTTGGAGGCGGCGGCCTTGAATGTTTCCTCGTCTACAATGGCGTTCTTTTTGTGCTTGCCGTCATATTCCATGTATTTGTCGGTATGGTTGGAGCGGGGGCGGCTTACCACCAATTCACCGTCAACCATTGTTTTGACTTGCATTCGGTCATTCCATCGGACTTTTCCCATGTAGGTCGGGTTGGTCAGGATTGTTTTGACGGTGGCTCCGGCCCATTCTTTGTCTCCTGAATAGGTTGGGACACCCATGGCATCCAGGCGCTCGGCTATTTTCCTTGCTGATAGGTTTTCCTTGATTGACCACTCAAAGATCTTTTTGACAATGGGAGCCTCGTCCTCGTTGGGAATGAGGGTTCTTGCTGTCTTGGTCTTGATGATATCATATCCATAGGGGCGATATGATCCCATGTAGTTCCCTTCCACGATGGCCTGGTCTTTTCCTCGGTCCATGCGGCGCTTGATCATTTTATATTCACGGCGGGACATGAACAATTCAAATTCCATGTATTCCTCGTCATCGTGGTTGTGGGCTACATCATAGACCTTGGTTGGGGTTATGACAAGGACACCGTTGTTGCGGTTGGCATATCTGAGGCAATCCATGATGATCTGAGCATCACCTTGACTTCCTCTTGAAAGCCTTGACACTTCGACAACAAGGATTCCCGCCCATTTTCCGGCATAGCAATCCTCTATCAATCTCTTGATTTCTGGTCTGTCCTCAATGCGATCGGCTCCTGATATGATCTCCTGATAAATCTCACCGATGAAATATCCTCTCCGTGCGGCAAGCTCGGTGAGGATTTTTTTGTGTCTTGCGAGTGTTTCACCTTCTCCGAGTTTTTCCGCCTCCATATCGGCACGGCTTTTACGCAGATAGATGGCGTATTTGGCCACGCTGAATGCGACTTCTATGGCCTTGTTTTGTTCAAATACTGTCATGCTGATTCACTCCTTTGGTGTTTTCTTGGGTGCGGTGCGGTTTATTCGGCCTCACCTCCTTTATTTTTGGGTTTTGTCAAACTATCTATATAAGAATTGTAGCGGTTGTGTAGACGTATGATTTCTTCTTTGTGTTCAAGATTTAGGCGAAGAAGGTCATTCTCTGCTTTTAGTGTGACATTGTTTAGCTTCAGCTCTGTGTTTTCTTCGGATAGTGAAGAAAATTCGGCCCGTAAAGCTGACAGGGCGGCGTTTGCCTGGTCAAGTTCTTCTTGGAGTGCAATCAGGTTTTTATCTCCAAGGACGGAGGTTGTTTCGGCAAACAATTCCGCAGGAGAAAGACCAACGGATGCGCCAAGATCCAAAATGCTATCAATTCTCGGTGTTGCCGTTTTCCCTGACAAAATACGTGCTATTGTTTGTTCGGGCAGTCTCACTTCGGCGGCCATCATTTTTGTGGTTATGTTTTTTGCTTTTTTGGCTTCAATAATCTTTTCACGCCACATTTTTGTTACCTTTCTTATGATTTTTATATTTTTTTGATAAATGGGTATCATTTTTTGATTATTCGATACGAACAAATTTGAGTATTAAAATACCAAATTTGAGTATTGAATTTTTTGAATTTTGGATGTAAAATAATGCCGGAAATACCGAAGATCTTGAATGCCTACATAATTCTGCAAATTTTTCATATTTTTTATGATAAAATGAATTGGAAATATTTTTAGATAGATAATATCAAATTCAAGACCTTATAATGTTTTCAGAATTATTATTTTGCGAACTCACGTTCGTGCCGTTTGAAAGGGGCTTGTATCAAAATGAAAGAAAACGCTTTGCTATCCTACATCTCTATGCTCACTCCTGAACAAATTGAAAAGCTTGTCAATCAGCTTCCACGATTGACTGCATTACTTTCAGAACAAGCTCCACCTTGTCCTCCGGAACCCCCTTTGCAAAATCAATAAGTTTTTTCATATTCTCGGAAAGTCCATCGTCATCGGCGGTGGGCTTTTCTTCTTTTTCTTCCTCTCCTAACAGATAGCCTACGGAAACGCCGAAATAGGAAGCTATTTTTTGGGCATTGGTAGCAGATATACCCGCTTGCCTACCCATCTTCAAATCCGTAAGTATTCCTTTGCTCATTCCTATGTCTGTACACATTTTGCCGCCTTTTATGCCTTTTTCCTCACACAATCCTATAATATTTTCATATAAAGTACCCAAAACCGTATCTCCTTTCTTGTTTGGTTTTCACAAACTTACGGAAAACCGTAAAAATGTATTGACAAATACGGCGTTCAGTACTATAATGATAATGTCGCAAGTACGGAATGCAGTATTGCAATATTTGTTAGCAACTATATTATAGTACCTCTATCCGTACTTGTCAACAAAAAGATTGAAGGGAGAAGAAAAATCGTGAGTTTACCCAAATTTAGCAACTTTGGATTGCGTGTAAAGATGCAACTTCTACAAAGTGGCAAGTCGCAGAAATGGCTTGAGGAAGTCGTTGCCAAAAAAACGGGGCTGTTTGTGGACGGAGGTTATATGTACAAAATCCTCACAGGACAGCGAAATGCGCCGAAAATTGTTGCGGCAATTTGTGAAATCTTGAACATTGAAGAAAAGGAGTAAGAGCATGGCAAAGGAAATTTTGACGGACGAACAAGTTGAGCTTGAGATTGAGCGGTTGCTTCACTCGGATGCTGTGAAGCTTGCGAAGAAGGAAACGAGAATCAAGCTCCGTAGACGGCAGTATATGTACGGCCTTCGCACGATGGAGAAGCGAGGCAAGCAGCTTGCCAAGGAGGGCTACACCTTGGAGAACATCGAAAGCAGAATGTTCGGTGATGCCGATGTCGGCGAAGAAGAATGAAATCCGGGTCGGAAGTGCCATTGTGAGGATTCACGGTGAGGTTGACCGGGAGAAGGTCAAGGAAGCTACGGCCCGATATCTGAAGAAGGTAGAGGCTAAAAAGAAAGAAATACATAGGAGGAAAGAAAATGAGTACACTTATTGAGATCGTATTGGCGGCGGTTTTGGTTTTGGCCGCAGGGATTCCATTTGTGATTGCTTTTAGTAAGGCGAGGAAGGAAATGGAGGCGGATGATGATGTACAGAACGGATGATCCGCTTGCTGACTTTGCCCGTAAGGAAGCGGAGGAGGATGCTTGGCTCAAGACACGGCCTTGGTGCTGTGAGTGCAGGAGGAGGATTCAGGACGAGATCTGTTTTCAGTTTGATGGGAAGCTGATCTGTCGTGAGTGCCTTGAGGAGAATCATCAGAAGTGTACGGATGATTTTGTGAAGGACGAGTTGTATTAAGAGTTTTTGGAATATTCAGAAAAGGAGTGTTCTAATTGGAAGAATACAGAGAATGCACAAATTGTAGCGAAAAGATGTTTGCCGGATATGTCATAGACGATGGCGAGGAATATTTTTGTGACGATGAATGTTTGCACGCTTGGTATTCGGAAGAAGAATATGACGAGCTTTGCCAGGAGGACAGGGCCTACTGGACTACTTGGTGAAATATAAAAAATTAAAAGGAGAGAAAGAAAATGCCCGATATTATGAAAATGGGAAAGAACCCGAACTATTTGGGATCGTGGGATTTGGAAGAGCTTCCGAACCGTGAGGCGATTCTTACAATCGAACAAATCAAGGACGAAGAAGTGGTTACAAACGGAAAGACAGAGGTCTGCACCGTTGCCTACTGGACGGACAGAGCATTTAAGCCAATGATTTTGAACGTGACCAACAAAAAGGCCATTGCAAGGCTTTACAAGACCAAGGACACCGAAAAGCTGAAAGGCAAGGCGGTTGCCATCGGTATTGACAAAGTAAAGGCGTTTGGGGATGTTCACGATGCGTTGCGGATTAGACACAGGATTCCGCAGGTGCAGAGCAAGACCGAACACAAATGCGCTGATTGCGGAAAAGACATCACGGCTTTTGGCAACATGAATGCCGATCAGGTTGTGGCATATCGCATCAACAAATACGGAAAAGCCCTTTGCAATGACTGTGCGAAAGCCTTGGCAGAGGGGGCGCAGAAATGAAGCTGACACAAAAGAACTATTTCAGCAAAAAGGCGAATCTTGAATATATGAGCGTAAGCCAATGGAAGGCTTTTAACAAATGTCAGCATTCCGCCCTTGCCGAAATCATGGGAAAGTATGAGCGTGAGAAAACGACATCGTTGCTTGTCGGCTCTTATGTTGATTCATACTTTGAGGGCAATCTTGTTGAGTTTAAGGAACAGAATCCGGAAATCTTCAAGAAGGACGGAACCCTGAAGGCTGAATACATACAGGCGGAGGCCATTATTGAGCGCATCAAAAAGGACAATCTGATGATGAAATACTTATCGGGTCTGAAGCAAGTCATTATGACGGGAACTATAAGCGGCGTGGATGTCAAGATAAAGGTTGACAGCCTTCTTCCTGACAGGATCGTTGACCTTAAGATCATGAAGGATTTTGAGTGCATCAATAGCCCCGAAAAAGGCATTCTGCCGTGGTTTGAGGAGTGGGGCTATGATTTACAAGGGGCTGTGTATCAAGAGATTGTACGGCAAAATACGGGGCGTAGGCTGCCGTTCTATTTGGCGGCGGCAACCAAAGAAAAGGTGACGGATATTGATGTCGTGCATCTTCCGCAGGATATGCTTGACTTTTCCCTTGAACAATTTACAAACAGCGTTGAATTGTTTGATGCGATCAAGAAGAAGGTCATTGCACCGGAGCGGTGCGAGAAGTGCGAATATTGCAAAATGACAAAGCGGCTGAAGGAACCTACGGAAGCCGAAGAATATTTTTTGATGTAAAGGAGTAAAAAACTATGGCAAATCTCAATTTGAACAAGGTTATTCTTGGCGGCAGATTGACCGCCGATGTGGAGCTTAAAACCACGCAGAGCGGTGTGGCGGTGTGTTCCTTCTCTCTTGCGGTAAATCGCAAGGGCGGAAAAGACAAGCCCCAGGAGGTCGATTTTATTAACTGTACGGCTTGGAGGGGTACGGCTGAATTTATCAGCAAGTATTTTAAGAAAGGATCTTCCCTTTGCGTTGTGGGTAGCATTCAGGTGAGAAGTTGGACGGATCAGAACGGGCAGAAGCGCTATGCTACGGATGTTATCGTGGACGAAGCGCTGTTTGTTGACAGTAAGAATGAATCCGGGCAGAGTGCAAACAATTTTAAGGAGTGAGTGATATGGCTGTCAATAGCAAACAAAAAGGCGCACGTTTTGAGAGATTGCTTGCTTCCAAGTTTCGGGAGCATGGGTATGAGGCGAGACGGACGGCGCAGTATTGCGGCAATACGGGGGATGCTTCGGATGTGGTTGGGTTGCCCGGATTGCATATTGAAGCAAAGCACCAGGAGCAAATGCGCCTCTATGAGTGGATGGCGCAAGCTGTGAGGGATGCGGAAGCGGGGGGCGAGGGCCGCCTTCCCGCCGTATTCCACAAGAAAAACCATGCCGACATTCTTGTTACCATGAGGCTTGATGACTTTATGGAGATTTACCGAGAGTGGGAGGCAGGACATGATTTGCAAGAAAGAGAGAAAGAGCATGAAAAGAATCAAGATCAAATATCTGAAGGACATTGATAAGATCGGCAAGATTGCCGTGGGTGATTGGATCGACCTGAGAGCAGGTGAGGATGTAACCATAAAGGCGGGTCAATACAAAATGATTCCTCTTGGGGTTGCAATGGAGCTGCCGCATGGCTATGAGGCTATTGTGGCACCGAGATCCAGCACCTTTAGAAAATACGGCATACTTCTTGTCAACAGCATCGGCGTGATCGATGAATCGTACAAGGGAGATAATGACGAGTGGAATTTTCTTGCCTATGCGGTGCATGATACGGTCATTCGCAAGGACGAAAGAATTTGTCAATTCAGAATCATAAAACATCAGCCGGGTATTCGCCTTGTAGAGGTTGCCTCTCTTGGCAATCCTGACAGGGGCGGGATCGGCTCTACCGGGAGGAAATAACATGAAGAAGCTGAATGCCCTAAAAGACCTTGTAATCGCTATTCTTGAGAAGGACGAGAGAGCGAGAAACAGCGACAGCTTTTTATATTTGCGTGTGATCAGCTACATTGCTGACAAGAACGGGATTGACTTGAACGGCGTTTCCGTGACGGAGTTTCTTTTGAACATGAATGCGCCGCCAATTAAGTTTCCGCCGTTTGAATCGGTGCGGAGAGCGAGGCAAAAGGCACAGGCTGAACATCCTCACTTGGCCGCTTGCGAGAAGGTTTCGGGATTCCGTGCGGAGAATCAGGGTGAATACTTGGCCTTTGCGAGGGGGGTGAGGGTGTGACGAAAGCTAAATTTTATGCTTTGAGCTTCACTTGGGGGCTTCCTATGGCCCTCATTGGCTCGATTGCCGCCATGCTCTTGATTTTGACGGGGCATGAGTGTAAACGGTGGGGCTATTGCCTTTCGTTTAATGTAGGGCAAAAAAACGGCTCCTGGGGCGGTGTGTGCCTCGGGCTTGTGATCATAACCGACATGACGGATGATGATTCGCTGAAGAATCATGAATACGGTCACGCCATTCAGAACTGTTATTATGGGCCTCTGATGCCGTTTATCGTTGGTATTCCTTCCTTTGTGCGTTATTGGTACAGGGAGATCAGGAAGAAGCGGGGGCTTTTGAATAAGACGGCCTATGATGATATTTGGTTTGAGAGACAGGCTACGCTTTGGGGAGAAAAGTATATAGAGGAAAGTCGGTGAGGAAATGGCTGAAAAAAGGATGTTTTCGCAGAAGATCGTTGAAAGTGACGATTTTCTTGATATGCCGTGTTCGGCGCAATCCCTGTATTTTCACCTGAACATGAGAGCGGATGACGATGGTTTTGTCAACAATGCCCGGAGCATTACAAGGGCGGTTGGATCTTCTGCTGACGATCTCAAGCTGCTTATCGCCAAGCGGTTTGTGCTTTCCTTTGATAACTGTATTACCATAAAGCATTGGAGGATGCACAACACGTTGAGGAAAGACCGCTATAAGCCTACGCAATATCAGGATGAATTTGCTGTGTTGACCGTCAAGGAAAACGGGGCTTATACAGATTCCGAAAACCTTGGCAACCAAATGGCAACCACTTGGCAACCAAATGGCAACCAAGTGGCAACCCAGTATAGTGGAGATAAGTATAGTTTAGTGGAGGAAAGTATAGAGGAGTGTAATAAGGGCGATTCTGACGAATCGGATTCCGAGAAAAAGCCGAAAACTGACTACCAATCTATTGTTGACCTCTACAATTCTATCTGTGTTTCCTTTCCTTCTGTTCGCTCTTTATCTGAAGCACGTAAAAAGGCCATTAAGGCAAGGCTGAATACATACACCATCGAGGATTTCAAGCAGCTATTTGAGAACGCTGAAGCCTCCTCCTTCCTGAAGGGTGACAACAACAGGAAATGGTCGGCTACCTTTGATTGGCTTATTGCGGACAGTAATATGGCCAAGGTGCTTGACGGCAACTATGCTGACAAGACGGAGAAAGCTGCTTCCTTTGATGCTGACGAGTTTTTCAATGCGGCGCTTGATAGATCCAGGAAAGAAATGTACGGGGATCTTTCGCCAAGAGAGGCTATTGAGAGAGCGGCGGCGGTTCGGATGGAAGGTAGCGAGGCGGCAAAGACGGCGGCTGAAGATCCGGTGATACTGGAAAAGGCGGAAGCGCTGAAAAATAAGATTGCGAATTTTTGAGGAGGACAATTTAATGAAAGAAACTGAATTGAAACCTTGTCCGTTTTGCGGAGGTGAAGTCGAATTAAAAGACTGCACAAGCAATTTTTATGGATTTAATGGCTATGAGATCAAATGTAATTGCGGGTGTAGGTTGAAGAGCCATCTTTGTAGTGAGATGGTTTTTAATGGCAATAAATGTTCAACACCTGTAACAGAACGTGGAAAGTCTAAAGCTTTGAGCGATTTGGTTTCTCTGTGGAACGGGATCGCAGACAGCAAGCGAATCGAGGGGGAGTGGGAATTTGCGACAAATCACTTTTTCAATGATTATGGGGATTTGAAGGTTTATGCAACCGCGAGTTGTTCCGAGTGCAAAAAAGCATACCCTTTCAATCCAACAGTCGCAAGTGAATTTGTAGAAAGACCTGAAATTCTATCAGCTTATGAGGATTGGGATATAGATGTTGAACCTATCAAGGCAGAGGTTTTGAAACGGGCAAAGTCAAACAAAAGCCTATATCCCTTCTGCCCAAACTGCGGATCGAAAATGAAAGGCGGTGCGGAATGATTGCACAAGGTTTAGAACTAAACAAAATCTACAACATGGATTGTGTTTGCGGAATGAAGATGCTTCCGAGCGAAAGTATTGATCTGACGGTCACATCCCCACCTTATGACAATTTGCGGACATATAACGGATTCACTTGGAATTTTGAGGCGGTAGCCAAAGAATTATACCGAGTAACCAAGCAAGGCGGTGTTGTTGTTTGGATTGTTGCGGATGCAACGATAAAGGGAAGTGAAACAGGAACATCTTTCCGTCAAGCCTTGCATTTTATGGATTGCGGTTTTAATCTGCAAGATACGATGATTTGGGCGAAAACAGGCAACGGTTGTTTGGGAAGTCAAAATGCTTATGGGCAGGTGTTTGAATATATGTTTGTTTTTTCAAAAGGAAAAATTAAAACACATAATTTGATAAAGGATAGAGAAAACAAGATAAAAAACGGAATGGTTAAAGTAAACGCAGGTTTGGTTGATGGAAAAGGATATTCAAGAATTGTTGAAAGGAAACCTTTTGGAAAGCGTAACAATATATGGCGTATAAATCAACAACAAAAAAGCGAACACCCTGCACCATTCCCCGAACAATTAGCAAACGACCACATCATTTCTTGGAGTAATGAGGGGGATATTGTTTTAGATCCGTTTATGGGAAGTGGCACGACAGGGAAAATGGCAATTTTTAATAATCGCAATTACATAGGATTTGAGATTTCAAAAGAGTACTGTGAGATTGCAGAGAGGCGCATAGACGAACTCAAAAAGAAATACACGGAGGAAAAGGAATGA
>JAEIGA010001625.1_pt1 | contig 35252 bp, 35 predicted proteins | sample 9270691 | NCBI WGS metagenome assembly JAEIGA01 (sample SAMN17057246, study PRJNA624740) | gut metagenome | biome: biome; isolation source: fecal sample | host: Bos grunniens | place: China: Xizang | collected 2019
AAACTAAAAAGCCTCCCTTGTGTAAAGGGAGGTGGCAAAAATCTTTGATTTTTGACGGAGGGATTGTTGGTCATCTGCACTTAACAATCCCCCAGTCTTTTTGCTTTGCAAAAATCCAGCCCCCTTTACACAAGGGGGCCTTTTTACTGTCCTTAATGGTACGGCTCATATGCCCGACCGCTGTTTTATACCCGTTTTCGTCTTGTAAGCGCTTTCAAATCCTCTGCGGTAAAGCAGCCGAAGAGGGGGAGCAGCAGGAGATACGCGACCGAGATGAACACGACCCCTGCGATGATCGACATCCACCCGCTCGGCAGGGGAATGACCTGCCCGAGTGCTGTCCACCCGCCGCCGACGAGGACGGCGATGAGCGTCGGGTACAGCACCCAATGCATCCATTGCATCTTAGTCTCACTTTGCGTGAGCAGTCGGTGGGTGCTGAGGATGCAGGTGAGCAGGTTGCTTACCAGCATCACGAATAAAAAGCCCGTGATACCGAACCGCTGTAGCAACAGCCAAATCAGTGTAATCCGTACGGTGGAATCCGCCACGCTGTACCACAGCGAGTGTACCTGCTCGTTGATGCCCTTGAGCATTCCCGTAGCAACGCTGTCGAGGTACATCACAGGGGTGAGCGGTCCGAGGATTTGCAGCAGTAGTCCCACCGTATCATCACCGTACAGCAGGTTGCCTAGCGGGCGACCGAGCACGGTGAACAGACAGCCGATGAGCACCGAGCCGAGCCAGGTGATATGCATTGCCTGCTCGGTTAGGCAGGTGACCTGCCGCTTTTGCCCGAGGGCGTGCGCGTCGGACAGCTCGGGCAAAAGTAAGCCTGACACCGTCACGAGGAACGCGGCGGGGAAGAATAGCAGCGGCAAGGCCATCCCCTTTACAGCGCCAAATTGTTCCAGCGACAGCGCGTCCGAGTGTGTGAACAGCGTCAGTCGCGCAGGAACAAGGATGTTTTCTACCGTGCGTAGGGCGGTAGAGAGATAACGGCCTGCTGTCAGCGGTGTGGCAATGCCGAGCATCGTACGCAGAAGCGTGCGGTAGGGGAGCGTGGCGGTGCGGCGGATGGTGATTTTGTGGAGGTCGAGTCGATAGGCGACCAGCAAAAACAAGCACGCTGCCGTTTCGGAGATTGCGTCCCCCACAATGATGATGAGACAGGCCTCCGCGAGCGAGCAATCCCCCGCGGCGTGCAGCATCCACAGGATGCTGCCGATGCGCACCGCCTGCTCGAAGATCTGCGAGATGCAGGGCGGCATCGCCCGTCGCCGTGCCATAAAATACCCCTTGACACAGCTCGCCACCCCGATAAAGGGGAGCGCAAGCCCGCTGACCGCGAGCGCGGGTACGGTGCGCGCGTCTCCCACCCAGCCGCCGATGGTCGGCGCTCCGAAGTAGAGGATGGCCGCGGAGAGCGTACCGATGAGCACGCACAGCCCCATCGACAGCCGCATCACGCGGCGAACGTTTACGGGCGTGCCGCGGGCGATCTGCTCCGCGACCATGCGAGTGACGGCGGTGACGATGCCCGCCGCCGCGAAGGTCGTGCCCAACACGTACACCGAGAACACGAGCTGATACAGCCCCATCCCTTCGGCACCCACGCGGTTGGATATAAACACGCGGAACACGATGCCAAGGGTGCGTAGCAGCAGCGAAGTGATGGTCATTACTGCGGTGTTTTTGACGAATGTCCGTTTGTTCATGTTATATCAAATCCCTTGGTTATACAGTATGGTGATCGCGTCCCAGGTGGGTTTATCTACGATGCCGGTGGTGGCGAGCCCAGCCTGCTGTTGCAACAGCCGCACGGTATCGGCTGTCGCCACGGAATAGATGCCGTTCAGCGCTTGCTCTCTCGGCAGGTTGGCGAAGCGGACGGCGAGCGCCCCAAGCATCACCTGCAAGAACCGCACGCTGTCGTTCTGACTGCCGACACGCAGCGAAGGTTGCCCCATTCCGAACCCCTGCACGGGTGTCGGTAGAGCACGAAGATAGATGATCTGCTGTGCGTCAGCAAAGATCGTTTCCCACGTTGCGCGGTCGACGATGCCGTTTACGGGTAAGCCGCCCTCTTCTTGCGAAAGCCGCACTGCGGCGGTGGTCAGCGGCCCGAAACGGCCGTCGATGGGCACATCTGTCTCGCCGTCGCGCTCGCGGCGGATGACTCGCAGGTATTGCTGTAATTCCCGCACGTGATCGTTATAATCGGTGGTAATATCGTTGTTGGTGATGGGTGTCATAGCCCCGCCTCCTCTGTGAGCGTGTTGCCGGGGAATTGCCCGAGCCGCTTGGTATTGCCGAAGCGCAGATCGGAATACAGCGTCGCGATCGCATCCCACGTGGTCGGGCCGACCGCGCCGTTGGCGTTGAGCCCAAAGAACTGCTGAAACGCGGTAACGGAAGCGGCGGTTTCCTGCCCGAAAACGCCCGTCACCGACGGCGCGGGGATTTGCGTATAGGTCTGAGAAATGTAGCTGAGATATTCTTGTATGGTAGCGACGTCCTCGCCCTGCGATCCCTGTCGCAGCGTCTGCCCCGGAAATAGCACGACGCCGCCGTCGATGAGCTGTGAGGTGTCGAGGATACTGCGGTAGACATCGTAGATCGACAGCCACGTTTCCCGCCCGAGCATGCCGTCTGCCGTCAGCCCGAACGCGGTCTGATAGGCGCGTACCGCCTGATCGGTCGCCTCGTCGTAGATGCCGTTAATGACGATGCGCGGGATGTTGTCGTAAAACGCGGCGATGACGTTGAGATAATACTGGATGGCAAGCACCTCGCGCCCCGTGTCGCCGAGCGTCAGCTCGCGGTCGTATTCCTGCGGCAGATCCTCCAGGCGGATACCCTCACTGTCCAGTTCGCTGAGCCGTTTAACCGCGTTAAAGATATACGACAGTCTGTTCCACGTCGCGTTGCCGATGATGCCGTCCTCGGTGAGGTCAAAGATGCGCTGAAACGCGCGCACCGCATCCTCGGTCTCCACCCCGAAGATGCCGTCGGCAGGGTTGATTTTCGGGATGCTAGGGTAGTTGGTGGAAATGCGGTTGAGCTGAATCTGCTTTAACTGCACGTCGTTGCCCGAATCGCCCAGCCGCAACGGCCGGCCGGGGTAGGATGGCTGCCCGTTGCGTACGGGGGCGTTTGTGACGATGTTGATGTTATCGCCGTAGAAGCGGGTGAGGATATCGTACGCCCCCAGCCCCTCCTCGGCGAGCGGCACCGTGCCCCATTGAGATAAACCGTCGCAGGTGGAGGTCGTGCCGTTGCAGTAGCGGGTGAAATACGGCTCGATGTTGTCCCCCATCACGACGTAGGAGTTGAAAATGTCGTCGACGATGCGGTTGATGGCGTCATACACCTCGCGACCGGGCTGAAAGGACTGGTCAAACTGCGTGTTGTTCGTGATGTCAAAGTCGTAGCCTTGACTGCGGTAATATTCGGTGTAATAGCGGTTGAGGGCAAACGAGATCTGTGCGTAGATGTTCGCGCGCAGAGCCGCCTCTGGCCAGGTGGGATAGATCTCTCCCGAGGCGACGTTTTTGATGTAGTCGGGGAAGGAGATGAATACATTCTCGGCATTCGCGCTCGGCGCGCCGAGGTGTACCGTGATGGTGTTGGGAATAAAGGGTGTCCCTTCCATGTCAAGATATCCCCCTTTACAGATTTGTCGGCGCACCCGAACGGTAGACGCGCGGGATATTCGGGTCTTGCCCGGGTACCAGCGGCAGCATACTCGCGGATTGCGTGACGTAGTTGTTGCCGTAGATCGGCACGTTCTCGTAGATCACGGGCTGAAAACCGCCCGCGTCGACACGAATATCATAGGCGACATAGGGCGAGGGGATGTCTGGGCGCATTGTCAGCGCGGGGTTGACCGACGGAAGGGGGAGGATCGGGGTAAAGCCGTCGATGTCGGTCGTGGCGGTGGCGTAGAGTTCGTCTCGCTCGCCCTGTGCGCGGGTCACCGAGACGGTTGCGCCCTGCAGCGGCTCAGCGGACTGCCCCGTGAATACGAATACCCGCAGATAGCCGACGTACGGGCTCGACCCGATATTCGGCGGCGCGGGGGTGTCATCCCCGCGGGGCACCTCGCCGTTTAGATCCTCATCGGTATAAGGGAACTGCGGTGTGTCGGTCGGTGGAGCAGTTTGCACGTCGTGTGAATTTTCCTCGGCAATCGGCATTTCTGCCGCGGCCATTGCCGCACGGTCGCGTTCAATATCGGGCAGAGGAAATTGTTCGTCGAGCCAGCGGCTTTCGGTTGGCAGCGGAGCTTTTGGCTGTTGACGGTAGGTGTTCATCAGTTGTCGGTTGTACTCCTCTATGAGCTCTTGTACCCGCCGCTTTTGCGCGTGTTCTTGCATACGGTCTCCTCCTTGTATTGGGTTGAAAATTGCCATAATTTTGTAAAATTCGGATGTTATGTGCCGTATTGCTGTGAAATTTGCAATTTTTTCGGGGTTTTTCAAAAATTTTATTGACAATCGCCGTATTTAACTCTAATATTATCTTATTGTGTTGATATTCAGCATGCATCTGACACAAAGCTTGTATTCGCCAAACAGCGCCGCAGTCGCCGCCACGGACGACTGTGAAAAACCCTTTGCGGAGGGCGTTGCCAAAGCGAATGCGTCTGCCGTATGGCAGAGACCTCAATTACCGCAAAGGGGGATGCATTTCCATGGGTGAAAAGAAAATTATTGAACTGAAGAACATTGCTGTGTCTTTTGACGACGAGCCGGTGCTCAAGAATCTTAATCTGAGCATATCCGATGGCGAGTTCGTGACTCTGCTTGGCCCTTCGGGCTGCGGCAAGACCACGACCTTGCGCATCATCGGCGGCTTCGTTACACCGGACAGCGGCGATGTTTTTTTTGATGGAAAATTGATGAACGACCTGCCTGCACATAAGCGCACCGTCAACACCATTTTCCAGCGCTACGCGCTGTTTCCGCATTTGAATGTATATGAGAATGTGGCGTTCGGTATGCGCGTGCAGAAGAAGTCGAACGACGAGATCAAGGAGACCGTCGCGCGGATGTTAAAGCTTGTCAACCTCGTGGGCTTCGAGAAACGCTCGGTCGCGACGCTGTCGGGCGGTCAGCAGCAGCGTGTCGCCATCGCTCGCGCGCTGGCGAACAACCCGCGCGTCCTGCTGCTTGACGAGCCGCTCGCCGCCTTGGATCTGAAATTGCGCAAGGATATGCAGACGGAGCTTAAGAACATCCAGAAGAGCCTCGGAATCAGCTTTATTTACGTTACCCACGACCAGGAAGAGGCGCTGTCGATGTCCGATACTGTCGTCGTCATGGACAACGGTGAGATCCAGCAGATCGGCACGCCGCAGGACATCTATAACGAGCCGCAGAACGCGTTTGTCGCGGACTTTATCGGCGAGAGTAACATCCTCGACGGCGTGATGATTCAGGATTATCTGGTCGAGTTCTTTGGCCGTCAGTTCAGCTGCCTTGATGCGGGCTTTGCCCCCGGTGAGCCGGTGGACGTTGTCATTCGTCCCGAGGATATTGATATTGTTGAGCCGGTACGCGGTACGCTGACGGGTAAGGTGACCAACGTCACCTTCAAGGGCGTGCATTACGAGACCATCGTCGATTTCAAGGGCTTTAAGTGGCTCATCCAGACGACGGATTACTATCCCGTCGGCTCGATCATCGGCATCGTGCTCAATCCCGAGGATATTCACATTATGAAGAAGTCGGCGTATTCGGGGATGTTTGGCGATTACAGCTCCTATTCCGAGGAGTTCGACGAGCTGGCAGACCCCGAGGCGGGCTTGGCAGAGGATGCCGGGGAGGGCGAGGAATGAAGAATCGCCTGTCTGCCGCGCCGTTTGCCGTGTGGATGGCGATCTTCACCGTCGTGCCGATGGCGATCACGTTGTGGTTTGCCTTTACCGATGAGAACGGCGCCTTCACCCTGCAAAATATCGTGGAAATCTGGCAGTACAGTGGCACCTACATCGATTCGATCTGGATGGGTGCGCTGGCGACCGTCATCTGTCTTGTGCTTGCCTATCCGCTCGCCTTCAGCATCTCCCGCAAGGCGGAGCACGTGCAGCGCACGATGGTGATGATCGTGATGCTGCCGATGTGGATGAATTTTCTGTTGCGCACGTATGCGTGGATGTCCCTGCTGGAGGAAAACGGGCTTATTAACCAGTTCCTCGGCTTTTTCGGCGTGCACTGGAATATGATCAATACCGACGGTGCGATCGTGCTGGGTATGGTGTATAATTTCCTGCCCTTTATGATCCTGCCGCTCTATTCGGTGATGGCGAAGATGGACCCCCGCGTCATTGAGGCCGCACAGGATCTCGGCTCGAACAACTGGCAGATCCTGCGCCGCGTTATCCTGCCGCTGAGCGCCCCCGGTATTGTGTCGGGCGTGACGATGGTGTTTGTGCCCGCGGTGAGTACCTTTGTTATCTCCAAGCTGCTCGGCGGCAGTAAGTATATGATGATCGGTGATGTCATCGAGACCATGTTTATGGGTGATGGCTGCAACTACAACGTCGGTGCGGCGCTGTCGCTGGTGCTGATGGTGCTGATGCTCATCTGTATGTCCCTGATGCGCCGCGTCGACAACGGCGAGGATGAGTTAGGGGGTCTGATGGCATGAAGACGTTATCGAAAATATACAACGGACTCATTTTCACCTTCCTGTATGCGCCGATCGCAGTGCTCATCATTTATTCGTTTAATGATTCCAAAAATCGTGTACAGTGGGGTGGCTTTACACTCGACTGGTACCGTGACCTGTTCAGCAACGAGCTGATTCTCGAGTCGCTGATGGTGACTCTGCAGATCGCGGTGCTCGCGGCGCTCATCTCCACCGTCATCGGTACGATGGCGGCGGTCGGCATCTTCAATATGAATGGCCGTCTGCGCCGCGCGATGGAGTCGCTCAACAATATCCCGATGGTCAATCCCGAGATCGTCACCGGTATCTCGATGATGCTAATGTTCGTGGCGATCTACCGCGCGACGGGACTGCTGCAGCCCGGCTTTGCGACGCTGCTGATTGCCCACATCACGTTCTGTATTCCTTACGTGGTGTTGCAGGTGATGCCGAAGCTCCGTCAGATGAACAAGCATATGTACGAGGCGGCGCTCGACCTCGGCTGTACCCCGTTCTCCGCGTTTTTTAAGGTCGTGCTGCCCGAGATTATGCCGGGTGTCATTACGGGTGCGCTGATGGCGTTTACTATGTCGCTCGACGACTTTGTTATCAGTTACTTTAACTCCGGCTCGACCGCGCAGAATCTGTCGGTCACCATCTATTCGATGACCAAGAAGCCCGTCACCCCCGAGGTCAACGCGCTTTCGACGCTGATGTTCGGGACGGTGCTCATTCTGCTTATCATCGTCAACGTCCGCCAGGTGCGAGATCTGAAAAAGCAAAAGGAAAGGAGATAGGGCGTTGAGAAAATTGACCTGTCTGCTGACAGCCGTCATTCTGTGCGGAATGCTGGGCGGCTGCGGCTCGTGGCAAACGACCGAAAAAACGGTCACACTGAACGTGTATAACTGGGGCGAATACATCGACGACGAGATCCTCGACGTCAACGCCCTGTTTGAAGAGGAGACCGGTATCAAGGTTAATTACAAGACCTTTGAGAGCAACGAGTCGATGTACACGATACTGGAGTCCGGCGCGGCGGAATACGACGTGGTCATTCCGTCGGATTATATGATCGGTAAGATGATCCAAGAGGGGATGCTGGCAAAGCTCAACTTCAACAACATCCCGAACTACAAGTTTATTGACGAGGCCCACAAGGGCTTGGAGTATGACCCGAACAACGAGTATTCCGTCCCGTATACGTGGGGCACGGTCGGCATTTTCTACAACAAGAAATATGTCGACGAGGCGGACCTTGCACAGGGCTGGGATATTCTGTGGAATGAGAAATACGCGGGCAAGATCTTTATGTTCGACAACGCGCGCGATTCCTTTGCCATCGCGCTCAAAAAGCTGGGGTATTCGATGAACACCACCGACCCCGCGCACTGGCAGGCGGCCTACGACGCGCTCGCCGAACAAAAGCCGCTCGTACAGGGCTATTTTATGGATCAGGTGTTCCAGAAGATGACCAATGAGGAAGGGTGGCTCGCGCCCTACTATTCGGGCGACGGCGCCAATATGATCACCGGCGAGGACGGCAACGAGAACATCGGCTATTTCGTCCCGCATCAGGGTACGAACCTGTTCATCGATGCGATGTGTGTGTTATCCACCACCAAGCATCAAGCGGAGGCAGAGCAGTACATTAATTTTATGTGCCGCACCGACGTCGCGACCGCGAATGCGGAATACATCTGCTATTCCACCCCGCATACCGCGGCACTCGCCGAGTTAGACCCCGAGGTGTCGGGCGACCCGATGTTCTATCCCGATAAGGCGGTCATCGACAAGACCGAGGTGTTTATCACCCTGCCTGAGGACACCCTCAAGCTGCAGAAGGATCTGTGGATCAAGCTCAAATGCCTGCGCGACCGCCCCTCGTGGTGGCCGTTCCCATCTTGAATAAAACGAATGAACCCGACGGGAGATTTTCTCCCGTCGGGTTTTTGCTTGGCATAATGCCGCAACTCTGCACATATTGATGTACAAACACCAATACGAGCGGAGGAAATGACAATGGAAACAACGAACAGTTTGTATCAGGATATCGCGGCGCGCACCGGCGGCGATATTTATCTGGGCGTGGTGGGGCCGGTGCGTACCGGCAAATCCACCTTTATCAAGCGGTTTATGGATACGTTGGTCATCCCCAATATGACGGATGGCTATCGTCGCGAGCGGGCGAATGACGAGCTGCCGCAGTCTGCCGCGGGGCGCACCATTATGACCACCGAGCCGAAATTTATCCCCGAGCAGGCGGCGCAGGTGTCCCCCGATGGGGTGACGGATATGCGGGTGCGGCTTATCGACTGCGTCGGGTACATCGTTCCCTCGGCGCTTGGGTATATCGAGGAAGAACAGCCGCGTATGGTCAAGACCCCGTGGTATGACGAGGAGATTCCGTTTAATATGGCGGCGGAGGAGGGCACCCGCCGCGTTATTAACGAGCATTCCACTATCGGGTTGGTGATCACCACCGACGGCAGCATTACCGATATTCCGCGGGAGGAATACGCCGCCGCCGAGGAACGGGTGGTGCGGGAGCTCAAAGACATTAACAAACCTTTTGCGGTGCTGCTCAACGCCGTTGACCCCAACACCGCCGCCACACAGGCGCTCGCGGCAGAGCTTAGCGACCAATACGGCGTACCTGTGTTGGCGGTTAACTGCCGCGATATGACCCAGCAGGAAATGTTATCCATTTTAGAGGCGGTGCTGTCCCAGTTCCCACTCAAGGAGGTCGGGGTCGCTCTGCCGCGCTGGGTGATGCAGCTCGATCGCACGCATCCGGTGCGCGCGTCGATCACACAGGCGGTCAAGGGCGCGGCGGTCGGTGTCGAGCGCGTGCGGGATACCGCGAAGTTTGCTGAATCGCTTTGTCGCTGTGACTACGTCGATGCTGCGTCCACTGAGCGTGTGGATCTCGGTACAGGCGTCGCGATGGTGACGGTGATGCTGCAGCCGCAACTCTTTTATCAGATCCTCGGTGAGACGACGGGGTTGGAGATTGCTGACGAAGGCGCTTTGATGGCGTGTATGCTGGAGATGGCGCAGACGGCAAAAAAATATGAGAAGATCCGCGGTGCGCTCGAGCAGGTCGAGGCGACGGGCTATGGCATCGTGATGCCTGAGATGGAGGAGATGACCCTCGAGGAGCCCGAGTTGCTGCGGCAGAGCGGGCGTTACGGTGTGCGGCTTCGCGCCGCGGCGCCGTCCATTCATATGATGAAGGCGCAGATTACCACCGAGGTCAGCCCCATCGTCGGCTCGGAGCGGCAGAGCGAGGAGCTGGTCAGCTATCTGCTCGGACAGTTTGAGGAGGAGCCGAGCCGTATTTGGGAGTCCAATATCTTCGGCACCTCGCTGTACGGGCTTGTCAACGAGGGGTTGCATAACAAACTGCACCACATGCCCGAGGACGCGCGCCAGAAGCTCAAGGAGACGGTCGAGCGCATCATCAACGAGGGCTGTAACGGACTGATTTGCATTATTGTTTGAGGTAATCAATGATTAAACAGGATTATGAGACCGCCGTCGCACAGGCGGCGGTACGGGAAAAGCGTATCGAGGAGAAAAAAGCCCTTGAAGCCGCCGTGACAGAGAAGGAAAAACCGTCGAAAGCGGTCGGCGGCTGGCAGGTGGTGGCGGTGCAGTGCATCGCCTGCGCCGTTATCCTGCTGCTCGCCTTGTTTGTGCGGGTCGGCGGCGGGGCTGCCTATGATGAGCTGCGGCAGGGGTTTAGCGACAGCCTGCGCAGCAATGATTTGATGGCGGCGCTCGCCGAGCTTTGGGACGGTGAGCCGACGGATACGCTGTCGAGCGACCCGCTCGAGGAGGACGGCGAACCGCCGCCCGAGGAGTCACAGCCGAATGCTTGAGGGGCGCGTTGCGGGGGTGCGCTGCCGCGTGAGTTTATTGTTCCCCGCCTTGTTGACGGGGTTGCTGCTCGCGCAGGCGGACTCGCTCGCGGTGTCCTGCGTGCTCGCGTCCGTGATGCACGAGGGTGGGCATCTGCTCGCAATGCTCGCGCTCGGTTGCCCGCCACGTGTGTGCACCCTCGGTGCGTTCGGGATGCGCATCGAGATGGATGCCGCGCGGTTGGTTGGCTATCATCGTAATATCCTCATTTCCTTCGCGGGACCGCTGGTCAACCTTGTTGCCACTCCGCTTTTGGGGGCGTGCGGCTGCGTGCCGGCGGCGGTGGTGCATCTCACCCTCGCGGTATTCAATCTCCTGCCCGCGGCGGCACTTGACGGTGGGCAGATCTTGCGGTGCCTCTTTTGCCTCCTGGGCAAAGAGGCGCGTGCAGACCAATGGCTGCGGGTGCTGTCGGCGACGGTGCTGCTGCCGCTCGCCGTATGGTCTTTTTGGCTATTTTTATCAGGGTGTGGGAATGGGACGTTACTCATCGTCAGCGGTTATCTGACCGCGCTCATCTTTTTTCATCCGCAAAATTAAAAAATCGTAAAAACCTCTTGACAGCGATGGAAAAGGCTGTTATAATCTTCGAGAAAACCAAGCAGAGCGTTTGCCCGCTCTCACCTCAGGAGTCCGTTCCGAAGGGTTGATACAGATTATTTCTCCTGCTATTTTTGCGGGATTTCTGTGTGTGCGGGCAGCGTGGCTGTCCGCATTTTTTGTTTGGGGGTGTTTTACCATAGCTAAGAAAGAAATGCAGATCAACGAGCAGATCCGAGATAACGAGCTGCGCATTATCGGTGCTGACGGCGCTCAGTTGGGCGTGATGTCCGCGCGCGAGGCGCAGGCGCTCGCCGACGAGGCGGGTCTCGATCTCGTCAAGATCGCGCCGACGGCGACTCCACCCGTGTGCCGCATTATGGACTACGGCAAGTACCGTTTCGAGCAGGCGAAGAAAGAAAAGGAAGCCCGCAAGAATCAGCACGTCGTCGACATCAAGGAAGTCCGCCTCGGCCTGAACACCGACATCGGCGACTTCAACACCAAGGTCAACCAGGCGACCAAGTTCCTGCAGCACGGCGACAAGGTCAAGGTCAGCATCCGCTTCCGGGGCCGTGAGATGGGCCACCCTGAGATGGGTCTTGAGTCGATGCGTCGTTTCGCCGAGGCGTGCGCCGAGGTCGCGAACATCGAGAAGCCCGCGAAGCTCGAGGGCCGTCACATGCTGATGTTCCTGGCACCCAAGTCTGCCAAATAAGGCAGGGAAAATCAATTCGTTGCGTACGGGCTTTGCCCGTTTACACAAAACCTATTAAGGAGGACATTCAATATGCCTAAGATCAAGACGCACAGCGGTGCGAAAAAGCGTTTTAAGCTCAGCAAGACCGGCAAGGCCATCCGTGGTCATGCTTACAAGTCTCACATCCTGAACAAGAAGACCACCAAGCGTAAGAGAAACCTGCGTAAGACTGCGACTGCCGACAAGACCAACTTGGCAGCGATCAAGCGCATGATCCCTTACAAATAATGATTGATGAGACGGAGGTAAAGAAACATGGCTCGTATTAAAGGCGCAATGATGACGCGCAAAAGAAGAAAGAAAGTTCTCAAGCTGGCAAAGGGCTACTATGGTGCCAAGTCCAAGCTGTTCAAGACCGCGAAAGAAGCGGTGATGAAGTCCGGTCAGTATGCATACATCGGCCGTAAGCAGCGCAAGCGTGACTTCCGCCGTCTGTGGATCGCCCGCATCAATGCCGCGGCGAAGCTCAACGGTATGAACTACTCCACCTTTATGAACGGTCTCAAGAAGGCCGGTGTCAGCCTCAACCGCAAGATGCTCGCTGAGCTCGCGGTGTCTGACGCGGCGGCGTTCACCGCTCTCACCGAGCAGGCGAAGGCAGCGCTCAAATAAAAAGCTATGATTGCGCCCGGCGGGTTTCCGTCGGGTGCAATTTTGCTTATTTCACTTAGATTTTACGCGAATTTCCCGCGATTTTAGGAGGGAAAATGATGCTGATCACCAGTAAGGATAATCGCCTTGTCAAGGAGTGGCGAGCCCTGAATGAGCAGGCAAAACAGCGCCGTAAAACGGGGCTTTTCGCCATCGAGGGCGCGCGCCTGTGCGGCGATGCGCTCGCGAGCGGACTGACGCTCACGACGGTGCTGTACACCGCCGCCGCACGCGAGACCTATGCGACGGTTGTTGAGGGTCTGATCGCGGCGGCAGGGGAGGTTGCGGAGATTACCCCCGAGCTTGCCCGCTCGATGGCGGATACCGCTAACCCGCAAGGTGTATTTTGTGTTGCAAAATCTCTTGACATTCAGTTAAGTTTAGATACAATAGATAATATGGGTCGTTACGGCGTTCTGGAGGACATCCAAGACCCCGGCAATCTCGGCACGATGATCCGCACCGCGGAGGCGTTCGGGCTGGATGGCTTATTGTTGTCCTCGGGCTGTTGCGACATCTATAACCCGAAGGTGCTGCGCGCCAGTATGGGTGGGGTGTTTCGTTTGCCGCTGGCGGTGACGGAGGATCTTCCCGCCGCGATCGCGGCACTTCAGGCGCGGGGGATGACCGCGCTCGCCTGCGTGGTGGACACCGACGCCGAGCCGCTTCACCGTGTGGAGAAGACGGCGGGCGTCTTATGCGTCATCGGCAACGAGGGCAATGGGCTGAAGCCCGCCACCGTTGCGGTGTGCAAGAAGCGGGTGACCATCCCGATGGCGGGTCGAGCCGAGTCGCTCAACGCGTCGATGGCGGCGGGTATCGCGATGTGGGAGATGACCCGCCCCGAATAAGTCGGTATTGTGTGACAGGAGGGAAGTCCGTGGACAGCCGCATATACTGGATCTGGCTTGCACAGGCATTGGGTCAGGGCGCACAGGCGATGGGCGATCTGCTGGACACCTTCGGCAGTGCCGCCGTCATCTACACGACAACCGATAAGGCACTGCGTGAGGCGGGAATACCGCCGCGTATCGTGCGTAAGCTGATGAATAAATCGCTTGCCGAGGCGCGCGCCATTCTCAACCGCGTGACACAGGCAGGCGACTGGGTGCTCACACCCGAGGATTCGCTGTATCCCGTCAACCTGCACCGCCTTGTTGACCGTCCTGCGGCATTATACTGTCGCGGCACGATGCCGGATATGGATGCCCGCCTAACCTTGGCGGTCGTCGGCACGCGGGAGCCCTCGGAGGAGGGCTGGCGTGAGGCGTACAGCCTGTCATCGGGGCTGGCCGCGGGCGGTGCGATCATCGTCAGCGGCGGCGCGAAGGGCATTGATGCCGCCGCCCACGCGGGTGCACTGGAGAGCGGCGGAGCCACCGTCGCGGTGATGGGCTGCCCCGTGAACGGGAAGTACCCTCTCGAGAACCGTGCGCTGCGTGAGCGTATCGTCGCCGAGGGTGGTCTGCTTATCAGCGAATTTCCTCACGGGAGCAAGGATAAGTGCATCTATCAGATCCGCAACCGTCTGATCGCGGGGCTGAGCCACGGCGTCTGCCTCGGCGAAACGCCGATACCCAGCGGCGGGCTGATCACCTCCCGCCTCGGTCGCGAGCAGGGTAAGGATATCTTCGCTCTGCCCGGTATGCTCGCGGGGCATCTTAACGACGGCGCTCACCGCGAGATCCGAAACGGCGCGGCGCTGATCACCTGTGCCGCCGACGTATTAGAGGAGTATGAGACGCTGTTCCCGGGACTGCTCGATCTCGATGCGGCGAGAGAAACGCAGAAGCTGCTGGATAAGCACCCCGCGCAACAGCTCGGCGCGGAAAAGAAACCGAGAACGAAACAGGCAATACCGGTCGAGCCGTCGATAACGGCGGCGCCGTCGCCCGCGGAATGCCCCGACACGGCCTCTGCGGCGGCAAAGCAGGTGTATGCCTGCCTGACCGAGCAGCCCCGACCCGTGGATGATCTGGCAGCCGAAACAGGCCTGCCTATCCCGGCGTTGCTCGGCGCATTAACAGAACTCGAAATGTTTGGCTGTGCCGCAAATGCCGCGGGACAGCAATACTATAAACTTTGATCTGGAAAGGATGAGTGGCTATGTCGAAACTGGTCATCGTGGAGTCGCCGGCTAAGGCAAAAACCATTAAGAAATATTTGGGCAAGGATTACGAGGTTATCGCTTCTATGGGGCATATCCGCGACCTGCCGAAAACGCTGCTCGGCGTGGACGTAGATAAGGGCTTCCGCCCGCGCTACGTCGACATTCCCGGCAAGACGGCGCTGATCCGTCAGCTCAAAGATGCTGCCGCACAGAGCGAGCAGGTCTATCTCGCGACCGACCCGGACCGCGAAGGCGAGGCGATCTCCTGGCATCTGGCGACGCTGCTCGGTCTGCCGACCGACCGCGAAAACCGCATTACTTTTAACGAGATCACCCGTTCGGGTGTTACCACGGGTATGGCGGCACCGCGTAAACTGGATATGAATCTCGTTAATGCGCAGCAGGCGCGCCGCATCCTTGACCGCATCGTGGGCTATAAACTTAGCCCCTTCCTTTGGAAAAAGGTGCGTAAGGGCTTGTCCGCCGGCCGCGTGCAGTCGGCGACCGTCAGCTTGGTGGTCAGCCGCGAAAACGAGATTCGCGCGTTTGTCAGCGAGGAATATTGGACGCTGGATGCGCTGCTGTCGTTGACCGAAAAGGGCAAGACCTTCCCTGCGAAATTCTACGGCAAGGCGGATGAGAAGATCAAGATCACCGATGGGGCGCAGGCAGAGGCGATCCTTGAAGCACTGAAGAATGCGACCTACGTCGCGGACAAGGTCAAGACCGGCACCCGCCGCGTCGCCCCCGCACCGCCTTTCACCACCTCCACGATGCAGCAGGAGGCTAACCGCAAGCTCAACTTCTCTTCGCGTCGCACGATGAAAGCCGCGCAGGAACTATACGAAGGTATCGAACTTGAGAGTATCGGTGCGATGGGTCTTATCACGTATATGCGTACCGACTCGCTGCGCATCTCCGACGAGGCGCGTGCCGCAGGTAATGAGTATATCCGTGCGACCTACGGCGCGGACTATCTGCCGAGCAAGGCGCGCGTGTTCAAGACCAAGGGCAACGCGCAGGATGCACATGAAGCGATTCGTCCCTCGGTGCCGTCGCTGACCCCCGAACAGGTCAAAAACTCGCTGACATCCGACCAGTATCGGCTGTATAAGCTCATTTGGGAGCGATTTATCGCCAGTTTGATGGCGGACCAGATACAGAACACCTGTCAGGTAGATATTACCGCAGGCGACTATCTCTTCAAGGCGTCGGGCTATACTGTAAAGTTTGAGGGACATACTGCGCTGTACGTTGAGGGCAAGGACGAAAAGGACGACGACAATAAGCCGCTGCCTGTTATCAAGCAGGGCGACACGCTGTTCTGCCGCGAGATCGCAGGCAATCAGCATTTCACCCAGCCGCCTGCCCGTTATACTGAAGCGACTCTCATCAAGACGATGGAAGAGAACGGCATCGGCCGACCCTCGACCTATGCGCCTACCGTCAGCACGGTGCTTGCGCGTGACTATGTTGAGCGTGATGGCAAGTCCATTAAACCGACTAACCTCGGCGAGGTGGTCACCAACCTGATGGAAAAGCAGTTCCCCGAGATCGTCGACCTAGACTTCACCGCCCATATGGAAAAGCAACTCGACGGTGTCGAAAACGGCAAGGCGGATTGGGTTGGCGTTCTCGATGATTTCTATGTTGGCTTCTCGCAGTCGCTCAAGAAAGCGGAGCAGGATCTCGAAAAGGTCAAGGTGCCTGAGGTCGAGAGCGACGAGGTGTGCGAGATCTGCGGTCGCCGTATGGTGATCAAGACAGGTCGATACGGCAAGTTCCTTGCTTGCCCCGGTTACCCGACCTGCAAAAACACCAAGCGCATTGTTGAAACCGCCCCCGGCAGCTGCCCGAAATGCGGCGGTGTGTTGGTGGCGAAGAAATCCAAGGGCGGTCGCAAGTTCTTTGGCTGCAGCAACTACCCGAAATGCGATTTTGCCACTTGGAATGAGCCGACAAACGAGGCTTGTCCGCAGTGCGGCAAGACGCTGTTCCGCAAAAAAGGCAAGAACGGCGGGCTGACCTGCCAGACCGAAGGTTGCAACTATCAGAAATAACAGGAGATGCTATGGCTATCACGGTGATCGGTGCCGGACTCGCGGGCTGTGAGGCCGCTTGGGCAGCAGCGCAAGCAGGCGAGGCGGTAACGCTTTGGGAGATGAAACCCGACAAATACACCCCCGCGCATAAGGCGCCGCTGTTTGCGGAGCTGGTGTGCTCCAATTCCCTCAAAGCCGCGCGGCTGGAGAGTGCCGCTGGGCTGCTCAAAGAGGAAATGGCGCGTCTCGGCAGCGTGTGCGTTCCGATCGCACGGGAATGTGCCGTCCCTGCAGGCGGCGCGTTGGCGGTCGACCGCGACCGCTTTTCCGCCGCCGTAACCGACAAGATTCGTTCCCATCCGCTTATTACTATCAAGCAAGGCGAGGTTACCGCCATCCCGACCGACGGGGTAACTGTCATCGCGACGGGACCGCTGACCGCGGATACCCTCGCAGGGGAGATTGCCGCTTTGTGCGGCGGCGGACTTCATTTCTATGATGCCGCCGCGCCGATCGTAACGGCCGACAGCGTGGATATGACGAGCGCATTTCGCGCCTCGCGGTATGACCGCGAAGAGAGCGGCGACGGCGACTATATCAACTGCCCGATGAATAAGGCAGAATACGAGGCATTTCACCAGGCGCTCGTCAACGCCGAGCGTGCGCCGCTGCACGAATTTGACACCCCGAACGACCTGACGGTGTATGAGGGCTGTATGCCGATCGAGGTGCTTGCCTCGCGCGGCACGGACGCGATCCGCTTCGGCCCGATGAAGCCCGTTGGTCTGCGCGATCCGCATACGGGACACCGCCCGTGGGCAGTGGTGCAATTACGCACCGAGAACGCCGAGGGGACGCTGTATAACCTCGTCGGTTTCCAGACCAATCTCAAGTTCAGCGAACAAAAGCGTGTGTTCGGGATGATTCCTGCGCTGAAAAACGCGGAGTTTATGCGCTACGGTGTGATGCACCGCAACACCTTCCTGGATGCGCCCCGTCTGCTTGACGGCGCGTTTCGGATGAAAACGAACCCCAACCTGCTCTTTGCCGGACAGATGACCGGCGTGGAGGGGTATATGGAATCCGCCGCGTCGGGCATTCTCGCCGGCATCAACGCCGTGCGGCAGATGCGGGGCGAGGCGCCGCTCATTCTGCCGCGCGACACGATGATGGGCGCGCTGGCGGGGCACGTTTGTGACGAAAACAAGCACTATCAGCCGATGGGGGCGAACTTCGGTATCCTGCCGCCTATCGAGCCGCATATCCGCGATAAAAAGAGTCGCTACGCCGCGCTTTCACAGCGCGCACTCGATAGCCTTGCGGCGGCGCTCGCGGCAGACAGAAAGGACGGATAACACTATGAAGATTATTGTTGATGCTTTCGGCGGGGACAACGCCCCGCTTGAGATCCTCAAGGGCGCGGCGGATGCCGTCGCGCAGTACGGACACGACATCCTTCTCACGGGCAACGAGGAGACCCTGCTCGCGCTCGCGCAGCAGGAGAATATCTCTCTTGATCGCATCGAGATTGAGCATTGCACTGACGTGATGACGATGGAGGATCACCCGAAGAGCATCCTGCGCGAGCACAAGGAAAGCTCGATGGCGGTCGCGCTTCGCCTGCTTGCCGAGGGCAAGGGCGATGCCCTCGTCAGCGCGGGCAGCACGGGGGCGCTGCTGATGGGCGCGACCTTTATCGTCAAGCGCATCAAGGGTATTTCCCGCCCCGCGCTGGCCCCCATTCTGCCGTCGGATCAGGGTCCCTTTATGCTCATTGACTGCGGTGCGAATGCTGACTGCCGTCCCGAGATGCTGTTGCAGTTTGCGCATATGGGCAGCATTTACGTGTCGCATATGTTTGCGGATAAAAAACAGCCCCGTGTCGGTCTGCTCAACGTCGGCACCGAGGATACCAAAGGCGGCGAATTGCAGCACGCAACCTTTCCGCTGCTGAAAGAGAGTGGACTCAATTTCATCGGCAACATCGAGGCGCGCGACGTGCCTGCCGGTGTGGCGGATGTCGTGGTCGCGGACGGCTTTAACGGCAATATCCTGCTCAAGACCCTCGAGGGTACGGTGGATATGCTGATGAAGAACCTCAAAGGCGCGCTGATGAGTTCTCTGCGCACGAAGATCGGCGCGTTACTTGTGATGCCTGCGATGCGCGTGATTAAGAAGAAATTGTCCGCTTCGGAGCACGGCGGTGCGGTGCTGCTGGGCGTTAATCGCCCCGTAGTCAAGGCACACGGCAACGCCAACGCGAAAGCCATCGCCAGCGCAGTGCGTGTGGCGGCGGAATTTGCCGAGAGCGGTGTCGTCGAGGAGATCGCTGCAGTTAGCGGTAAGGCAAGCGAGAAAGAGGAAGCCGCTGAATGAGAGTACTGGATATTCTGACCGCCCTTTTCTGCGAAAAATACGGGTGTTACCCCGAGGACGTGGAAATGGCGGCTTCGCTCGACGAACTCAACATCGCTCCACACGAACGTGAGGATATGGCGATGGTGCTCGGCGAGATGTACGGCATTGATTTTGACGATGCGGTACTGTTTGGCTTTGAAACGGTGGAGGATGTGGTCGGCTATATCGAGGACATCCTCAACGAACGGGAGGGAACAGCGTGATGGCACACGATCTCACACCCTTAATGCAGGAGATCGGGTATGAATTTCATAATATTCGACTGCTGGAGCAGGCGCTGACCCACTCGTCGTATGCCAACGAGGGCAAGGGTGGCCGTGAGTGCTATGAGCGGCTGGAATTTTTGGGCGACTCGGTGCTTGGGTTTATCACCGCGCGGCATTTGTATGCGAATGACCGCTCCCCCGAGGGTGAACTGACGAAACTGCGCGCCGCCGTGGTGTGCGAAAAGGCGCTGTGCTCCTATTCGCAGGCACTCGGTATCGGGCAGTATATGCGGCTCGGCCGCGGCGAGGCGCAAAACGGCGGCGCACAGCGTCCGTCGATTCTCGCGGACATGTATGAGGCAGTGCTCGCTGCCATCTATCTCGACGGCGGCATGGAGCCGGCGGAGAAATTCGTGCTGCGCTTCATCATCCCCGAAGCGGAGAGCCAGCGCCGCCGCCATTTCAAGGATTACAAGACCGCCCTGCAGGAGATCATCCAACAAAACCCCGGTGAACGGTTGGAGTATGTCCTGGTGGGCGCGTCCGGTCCCGACCATTGCAAGGTATTTAAGGTGGAGGTCCACTTAAACTCCAACGTCATCGGCAAGGGTCGCGGACACAGCAAAAAAGAGGCGGAGCAGTTAGCCGCCCGCGAAGCGCTTAAACTGATGGGCTACGAATAAGCCCTTAACGAAAAGGAAGTGGCATTTTTGTTACTTAAAGCATTGGAATTACACGGATTCAAATCCTTCCCTGATAAAACGGTGCTCAATTTCAGCGACGGCATCACCGCCGTCGTCGGACCGAACGGTAGCGGTAAGTCGAATATCAGCGACGCTATCCGTTGGGTGCTCGGTGAGCAGTCGAGCAAGAGCTTGCGCGGCTCCAAAATGGAGGACGTCATCTTCAACGGCACGGCACAGCGCCGCCCGATGGGCTACGCGGAGGTTACGCTGGTTATCGACAACTCCACGCATATTCTCGAATGCGATGCCGAAGAGGTGCGCGTTTCTCGCCGTTGCTACCGTTCGGGCGGCAGTGAATATCAGCTCAACGGCGCGACCGCGCGTCTCGAGGATATTCGCCTCTTGTTTATGAACACGGGTCTCGGCCGCGACGGCTATTCCATCATCGGACAGGGCCGTATCGACGAGATTGTTACCTCCCGTTCGCAGAACCGCCGCGAGATCTTCGACGAGGCGGCGGGTATTGCCAAATACCGCTATAAAAAGGACAAGGCGGAGAACAGCCTGCGCAAAACGCAGGATAACCTCGACCGCCTGCACGACATTCTGCAGGAGCTGGAGGACCGCGTCGGTCCGTTGGAGCATCAGGCGGAAAAGGCGAAGAAATTCCTGCTGTTCGCAGGGGAGAAAAAGGAGCTCGAGATCGGTCTGTGGCTGCGCACAATGAACGAGTCGCGTGGCATCTTGCGCGATCTCGACGCGAAGCTGACCAACGCGCGCCTGCAATATGAGGCGGCAGGATCGAGCCTTGAGGATTTTGACCAAGAGATCGAGCGCATCGCCCTTGCGGCACAGCAGCTCGAGGTGCAGATGGACGAGATCCGTCGCGCGGGTGCGGCGCTTGAGGAGCAGGCGGCGATGTGCGACAGTCAGGTCGCCGTTCTTAACAACGACATTTTCCATAACAACGAAAACATCGCGCGTATCCGCGGCGAGATCGAGTCCGCGGACGAGGGCGACGCCAATATTGAGCAGACCATCGCCGCGCGACTTGCGGATATTACGACGCAACAGGAGATCATCCGTCAGGCGGATGAGGAACGGCTCTCTCTTACCGACGAGATGGAACAGCTCGCGCGCAGCAGCGACGAGGCGTCGGGCAAGCTCGACGAGATGCAAAAGGCGGCGGCAGACGTCGCGCTGCAACTGTCCGAAACGCGCGTCAAGAGCGTTACCAATGAATCTTCCTTGCAGGAGATTACCCTGCGTATGTCGCAGCTTACCGCGAGTACTGTTCTGCGCAAAGAGCAGGCAGATGCCGCCGAGGCAGAGTTATCGGATGCCGAGAGCGCGTATAAGGCGTGCAGCGAAAAGGCGGAGAGCTTACAAAACACGCTGTCGGGCTACGAGGTGCGCTATCAGACGCGCTCCGCGAAGCTCGCCACCGCAAAGGAAGCGCTTGATAAGCAGGCGCTCGACGTTGAGGAGCGTCAGCGCCGCATCCGTATGCTCGAAGAGATGGAACGCAGTATGGACGGCTTCCAGCAGAGCGTTAAGACCGTCATTAAGCAGGGTGAACGCGGCGAATTGCAGGGTATTCTCGGTCCCGTATCCCGTCTGTTTACCGCTAAGGCGGCACACGCGCTTGCCATTGAAACCGCGCTCGGCGCAGCGGCGCAGAACCTCGTGTGTCAGCGCGAGGCAGACGCGAAGCGCGCTATCGCATATCTGAAAGAAACCAAGGGTGGCCGTGCAACCTTCCTGCCGTTGGATAACACGAACGGCAAGCGACTCGACAACATTCCCGAGGAAGACCTCGGCTTTGTGGGCCTTGCGTGCGACCTCGTCACCTATGATAAAAAGTTTGACGGCGTGGCGCGCTCGCTGCTTGGGCGCACCGTTATCGCCGAGGACCTCGACTATGCCACTGCAATGGCGAAGCGCCACGGCTATAAGTTCCGCATCGTTACACTAGACGGTCAGGTAGTTAATGCAGGCGGCTCGTTGACGGGCGGTTCCAGCATCAAGGGCGCAGGTCTCATGTCCCGTCGCGCGGAGATTGACCGTTTGCGCAAGGACGTAACCGCCAAGATGCAGGCGCTGGAAACGGCGCGCGAGCAGTTCCGTCAGATGCAGCAGGATGTGGCGGCGGTGGAAGCCCAGCTCACAGGTGCGCGCGGCGAACTTACCACCGCACAGGAGGATAAGATCCGTCTTGAGGGTGAGGTGCGTCGTCTGCAGGAGCAGGCACAGCAGAATCGCCTTGCCGCCGCGGAGGCCGCGCGCGAGATCGAGACTCTCGGCGAGCGCGCGAATGCTTGCCGCGAGGGTATTGAGTCCGCGGCGCAGGAGACCGCCGCTCTGACCGAAAAGCAGCAGGGCATCGAGCGGGAACTCGAGGCTATCAGCGGCGGTCGTCAGCAGCTCGCGCAGCAGCGCGAGGAGCTGTCCGCCCGCATCGCGGAGCGCAAGCTCGCGGTGTTCAGCGCAGAAAAGGAAATCGAGAGTATTCAGCAGATGATCGGCGAATTGCGCGCCCGTCAGCAGGATTCGGCGGGGCATAAACTGTTGCTCACCCAGCAGATTGCCGCCTTTGAGCAGGCGAATGCGGAAACGCAGGAGAAGATCGTTGCCGGACAGGCGCAGGCAGACGGTTTGCGCGCACAGGCGGCCGCCTCGAGCGAGCAGATCGCCGCCTTGGTGGCACAGCGTGCCCAGGGTGAGGCGCGGCAGACCAAGCTGCGCTTGGATTCCCGCGAAAAGGCGGATGAGCGCGAGCGGATGGGTCAGGAGGTGGCCCGTCTGGAGGAGAAGAGTGTCGGCATCAAAAAAGAAGTTGACGACCTCTCTCGTCGTCTGTACGAAGAATACGAGCTCACCCGTATGGAAGCGGAGGCGGTGGCGAAGCCCATCGAAAACGTCACCGAGGCGAACCGCCGCGTGACCGAGCTTAAGAATAAGATCCGCGCCCTCGGCAGCGTCAACGTCGACGCGATCGAGGAGTTTAAGGAAGTCAACGAGCGCTACCAGTTCCTCAAGGTGCAGATCGAGGATGTCGAGAACACCAAAGAGGAGCTGCTCAAGCAGATCAACGACCTCACCCTGCAGATGCGTGAGGTGTTCGTTGAACGCTTTAAGCAGATCAACGAGCAGTACGGTATCGTGTTTGCCGAGCTGTTCGGCGGCGGTAAGGGCGAGTTGCGCCTGAGCGATCCCGACGATATTCTCGGCTCGGGTATTGATATGTTCATCCAGCCGCCCGGCAAGGTTATTCTTAACTTGGAAGCGCTTTCAGGCGGCGAAAAGGCACTCGCGGCAACGGCACTGCTGTTCGCTATTCTCAAGGTTACGCCCTCGCCGTTCTGCGTGCTCGACGAGGTCGAGGCGGCGCTTGACGACGTCAACGTCGACCGCTACGCGAGCTACCTGCGCCGTATGTGCAAGCGCTCGCAGTTTATTGCCATCACCCACCGTCGCGGTACGATGGAGGAGGCGGACACCCTTTATGGCGTTACGATGCAGGAGCGCGGTGTATCCAAGCTCTTGGAGCTGCGCGCAAGCGAGGTTGAGCAGAAACTCGGCTTGAAACTCGACGGCGGCGATGATAAGAAGTAAGGAGGCACCCTATGGGGCTGTTCAGTAAGATTGGTCAAGGGCTCAAAAAGACCCGCGACGCGATGATGAACTCGATGAACTCGATGTTGCGCGGGTTTACCCGTATCGACGCGGAGTTGTTCGAGGAATTGGAAGAAATTTTGGTGATGGGGGATGTCGGCACCGCCACCGCCTCGCGCATCTGTGAGCAGTTGCACCAGACGGTCAAGGAGCGCGGCATCAACGACCCGATGGCGATCCGCGAACTGTTACAGGAAACGGTCGCGAATATGCTGGAGGGTGGACAGGAGCTGACCCTCGGCACTAAACCCTCGGTTATCCTCGTCATCGGTGTCAACGGTGTCGGTAAGACCACCACCATCGGCAAGATGGCAGCGCGACTTAAAGCCGACGGCAAGAAGGTCATCCTCGGCGCGGCGGACACCTTCCGTGCCGCAGCGATCGAGCAGTTGGAAGTTTGGGCGGACCGCGCAGGTGTGGAAATCGTCAAGCACGCGCAGGGCGCTGACCCCGCCGCAGTGGTGTTTGATACCGTGTCCGCGGCGAAGGCGCGCGGTGCAGACGTGGTCATCTGCGACACCGCCGGCCGTCTGCATAATAAGAAAAATCTGATGGATGAACTCGCGAAAATCGGGCGCGTCATTGACCGTGAATTGCCTGACGCAGACAAGGAAATCATGCTCGTGGTGGACGCCACGACTGGGCAGAATGCCGTCAATCAGGCACGCGAGTTTAAGCAAGCCGCGGGCATCACGGGCATCGTGCTCACCAAGCTCGACGGCACGGCGCGCGGCGGCGTGGTGCTCGCCATCCGAGAGGATCTGCAGGTGCCGGTGAAGTTTATCGGCGTCGGCGAGGGTATCGACGATCTGCAGCCCTTCGATCCCGCCCAGTTCGCGCAGGGCCTATTTGAGGAGTGACGAGTATGAAATACATTATTGCGACACATAATGCCCATAAGCTCGCGGAGATCAGCCGCATTCTCGCTCCCCTCGGCATCGAGGCGGTGACCGACCGCGACCTCGGCATTGCATTGCCCGAGGTGGACGAAACGGGCACGACCTTTGCGGAGAACGCGTATCTCAAAGCGGCATCCGCGTGTGAATTTTCGGGGCTTCCTGCCATCGCGGATGACTCGGGACTTGCGGTGGATGCACTCGGCGGCGAGCCAGGGGTATATTCCGCGCGCTACGGCGGCGAGGGCCTTGACGACAACGATCGCAACAATCTGTTGCTCAAAAATATGGCGGATATTCCCGTCGGTCAGCGGCAGGCACAGTTTGTGTCCGCCGTGTGCTGTGTGTTCCCGAACGGAGATACCTTGCGCACCGAGGGGATCGTGCGTGGCGAGATCGGTTTCGCCGCGAAAGGGGAGAACGGCTTTGGCTACGATCCGCTGTTTTATGTCGGCGATCGTACTACCGCTGAGATGTCTGCACAGGAAAAGGACGCCATCAGCCATCGCGGTCAGGCGCTTGCCGCCTTCGCGGTGAAGTTAGAAGAATATCTTAATAAGTGAGGAAACACGATGACCAGTAAACAACGCGCATATTTGCGCTCATTATCCAATAAATTAGAGCCCATTCTGCACGCAGGCAAGGGCGGCATTTCCGACGCGATGATCCGTCAGGCGGACGATGCGCTTACTGCACGCGAGCTCATCAAGGGCAAGGCGTTGGAGACCGCGCCAGCCACCGCCCGCGAGATCGCCGAGGAGATCGCCGCGGCGGTAAACGCCGAGGTGGTGCAGGTGGTCGGACGTACCTTTGTGCTGTTCCGCCAGAAAGAAAAGGATTCGCAAATCAAACTGCCCCGATAATTGCGGTAGGGTAGAGTGAGATATCCGACCCCGCCTCAAAGCGGCGGCTTTCGGCGCTTTTTACCCTATTTGCTCTCGCAAGGCGCCAGCCTTGCTTCGCCCAAATAGAATAAAAATCTCTCAAAATCCGCTTGCTTTGAGGTCTACGATTTTGAAAAGAGGGGATTTTTGTTCTATCAAGGCATAAAACGCAGTAAACCCTTACGGGTTTACGAGTATTTTAACGAAGATAGAGCGAAAATCCCCCTTTTCAAAACGGTGTTGGGATATCTCACTCTACCCTATTATGACGGAAAGGAGAGTCGGTATGAAGAAGATGGCGCTGTTCGGCGGCACGTTCGACCCCATCCACCGTGGGCATATCTCGATGGCACTGCGCCTCGCGGATGAACTCGGTTTGGACGAGGTCGTGTTGATGCCGACTTTTGTTCCGCCGCATAAAATCAAGCATTCTATGGCGGATGCTGAGCACCGTCTCGCGATGTGCCGCGTTGCGGCGGCGCCGCACCCCTTCTTATCCGTCTCGGATATGGAGATCACCCGCGGCGGCGCGAGCTTTACCGTGGATACGCTGACGGCGCTGACGGCGCAGTATCCCGATGCTGAGTGGTATCTCGTCACAGGTGCGGATATGTTCTGTACCCTGCGCTCGTGGTACCGTTTTGACGATATCGCCAAGATGGCGACCTTGTGCACCGTGCCGCGCGACGGCACCGATGTGCAGGCACTCAAAACGTATGCCGAGGAATTGACGGCACAGGGCGTGCGGTGCTATGTCGCCGACGAGCCCGTCGAGCCGATCTCCTCGACGGAGATTCGCGATAAATTGGCGGCGGGGGAGTCGACCGACGAATGGTTGCCCGACGGTGTGGCAGACTATATTCAGGCGTACGGCTTATACACCGTGGTCGCCGACGCGCGCGATTCCGACGAGCAGTATAAAGAGATCATCCGCCGACGGCTTGGCGATTATCGCTATCATCATTCCTTGTGCGTTGCAGACGAGGCAAAGCGGCTCGCCCTCCGCTACGGTGCAGATGAAAAGAAGGCGTATACTGCAGGTCTTCTGCATGATATTATGAAGGACACCGATCGAAAGTCCCAGTTGCAAATTCTTACAGATTTTGGTATACTGTTGGACGAAGTTGAGCAGCAGGTCGATAAGCTGTGGCACGCGAAGGTGGGCGCGGCATTCCTCGAGCATATTCTGCAGGTGAAGGATCGCGCACTGCTGGATGCAGTGCGGTATCACACCACGGGTCGCGCAGGGATGTCTCTGCTCGAAAAGATCGTATTCGTGGCGGATTTCACCTCCGCCGATCGGCGGTATCCCGACGTGGATGATGTGCGGCGACTGTCCGACATCTCGCTCGAGGAGACGATGATCTACACCATCGACTACACCATCCGCGATTTGCTGGGCCGCGGTCAGTCGATTCACCCCGATACGCTTGCTGCTTATAATGAACGTATACTCGAACGACAGACGGGAGGGCAAAGGGATGAATGACAATCAGTCTTTGCGGCAGGTCAGCTTAGCCGGCGCCGCCGCAGGGAAGAAGAAACAGCCGCCGAAGAAATCGAGCGGGAAGAAAAAGCGCCTGTGGCTCATTATGATACCGATCGTGCTGGTCGTTGCGCTGGTTATTGCGTTGCTTGCGCGCGGCTGCGGCTCGGACGGCCCGACGTTGACCGCCCGCGAGGCGATACAGTATACTGTCACTCCTGATGATCTTGCCGGCAAGGTGTCTTACTTTGCACTCGGCGTGCTGGGAGATAAGTCCACCGATCAGATGGATATGGTCGCAGTGATGTGTTATGACCGTAAGGCGGATAAGATTACGGTGATGCAGATGCCCGTGGCGACCTATCTCGTTGAGGATGGCAGCTTTGCGACCGCGACACTCGGCGACGTTTGGGGCAATCCGAAGCCGATTCTCTGGTGTGACACCTGCCGCGGCAAGGTGGCGGCAGAGGCGGTCGACGGGGAAAACCACAAAATTTGCGGTTCCAAGCTGACCACCCGCAAGGGCTCGTCGTTCACCGACCTTGCCCGCGTGTTCAATACGCAGTACGGTCTGCCGATCGATAATTTCCTCGTCATTCCGCGCGACGGGCTTGTGAAGCTCATTGATGCGCTCGGCGGCGTGGATATGTCGCTCGCGGCGAAGACGTCGATTGACGGCATCGACTATGAGAAGGGCGTGCGCACCCTGCCCGGTAAGGCGGCGGTGTATTACGCGGTTGAATACAACTATAAGGGTACGCCCGCGTCGGATACCGAGCGGATGCAGCGTCAGCGTCAGCTGTTCGCGAGCCTGCTCGATCGTTTGTCCAAGAAGTCGCTCAAGGATCTGTACAATACCGATCCCGCGCTCAAGGACGTGCTATCGAACCTGATGCTCGGTGCGGACCCCATTCGTTACGACAATTCCTCGTTCGGCAAGGCGCGCTTGTTGAACGTCGGCGAGCGAAAGGCGGAGAATACCAAATCCGTCGAGACGATAGCGAAATTCCTCTATGAGATCAGCCGCATTGATCTGGAGAACATCACCTTCTGCACCCTGCCCGGCACGGCGCAGAAGCGCGGTACGGGTATGGTCTATAGCGTCAACAAGACGCAGACGATCACCTTGCTCAATGAGCATCTGAATCCCTATGATCTGACGCTCGACGACACGACGGTTGCCGTCACCGAGCTTAAAAAGAACCCAGCGGACGCGGATGCGGCGCTCACCACCCTCGATAAGGTGCTGGTAAAAGCCGAATAAGGAGACTTTATGAACGCAGAGCAAATTTTACAACAAGCGGTAGTCTCTCTGGATAAGCATAAGGGCGAGGATCTGCTCGCGCTGAAGGTGTCTGGTGTGACCTCCATCGCGGATTATTTCCTGCTCGCCACCGGCACGAGCGCGACAAACGTGCGCAGCCTGTCGGACTACGTAGAGGAAGAACTCGCCAAGCTGGGGAAGACCCCTCTGCGCAACGAGGGATACCGCGCGGGCGACTGGATCACCCTTGACTACGGCGACGTGCTGGTGCACATCTTCCGCCGTGAGACCCGCGAGTTTTACGACCTCGAACGGCTGTGGACCGATGCCGAGACGATCGACATCACCCCGTATCAATTACCGAACTAAGGAGATAGAGGACAATGGCATTTTACAATCCGGCAGAAATTGAGAAAAAATGGCAGCAATACTGGGAAGAAAAGCAGACCTTTCACACCGACGTGTGGGATTTCTCCAAACCGAAATACTACGTGTTGGATATGTTCCCGTATCCGTCGGGCGTTGGCTTGCACGCAGGCCATCCCGAGGGCTATACCGCGACCGATATTATGTCCCGTATGAAGCGTATGCAGGGCTATAACGTGCTGCACCCGATGGGGTACGACTCGTTCGGTCTGCCGGCGGAACAGTATGCCGTTTCCACAGGCAATCACCCCAACGGCTTTACGCAGGAGAATATTAAAACCTTCTCCAAACAGCTCAAGGAGCTCGGCTTCGACTACGACTGGTCCAAGATGACCGCTACCTCTGATCCCGAATTCTACAAGTGGACACAGTGGATTTTTAAGAAGCTGTGGGAGAAAGGCTATGCTAAGCGCATCGAGATGCCGGTGAACTGGTGCGAGGAACTGGGTACCGTGCTGTCCAACGATGAGGTCATCGACGGCAAATCCGAGCGCGGCGGCTTCCCCGTTGTGAAGAAGAATATGATGCAGTGGGTTATCGACCAGCCCGCCTTTGCGGAAAAGCTGCTGGAGGGTCTCGAGGAGATCGACTGGCCTGAGTCCACCAAGGAGATTCAGCGCAACTGGATTGGCAAGTCCACGGGCGTCGAGGTTGACTTTAAACTTGTCGGCGGTGGCGAGTTCTCTATCTATACTACGTGCATTGAAACCATTTACGGTATCACCTTTATGGTGCTCGCCCCCGACGGAAAGATTACGGCGAGTCTGCTGGATCGCGTCGAGAATCGCGACGAGGTACAGGCGTACATAGACGAGACGGTGAAGAAATCGGATATGGATCGCACCGATCTCAATAAGGGCAAAACCGGCTGTCCGCTCAAGGGCGTGTACGCCATCAACCCCGTCAACGGTAAGGAAGTTCCCGTGTTTATCGGTGATTTCGTACTCGCAAATTACGGCACGGGCGCGGTCATGGCGGTGCCCAGCCACGATCAGCGCGACTTTGAGTATGCGATCGTCCACGACATTCCGATGATTCAGGTCATCGAGGGTCGCGACGTGTCGGAGTGCGCGTTTGAGAAGCAGGATTATCTGGGTAAAGGCTGCAAGCTTGTCAACTCCGAGGAGTTCAGTGGCTTGACGGTGGAGGAGGCCAAGGAGGCCATCACCTGCAAGCTGGAGAAGATGGGTGTCGCCCGCAGAAAGAATAATTATCACTTCCGCGAGTGGATCTTTGCCCGTCAGCGTTACTGGGGCGAGCCCGTTCCCTGTGTTTACACCGACGGCGGCGAGACGGTGTTCCTGCCCGATGAGGAATTACCCGTTATTCTGCCCGTGTTGGAGGATTACAAAGGCCGCGGCGGTCAGGCGCCGCTGGAGAACGCCGAGGAGTGGAAGCACTACGACAAGGATGGTCTCAAAGGCCTGCGCGAGACCTCCACGATGCCCGGTTCTGCCGGCTCGTCTTGGTACTTTATGCGCTATATTGATCCCCACAACGACAAGCAGTTCTGCGATCCCAAGCTGCTCGAGCACTGGATGCCCGTTGACCTGTACGTGGGCGGTCCCGAGCATGCGGTCGGTCATCTGATGTACGCGCGTATCTGGAACCGTTTCCTGTACGACGAGGGTCTGTCTCCCGTAAAGGAGCCGTTCAAGAAGTTGGTGCACCAGGGTATGATCCTGGGCGAGAACGGCATCAAGATGGGCAAGCGCTTCCCTGAATTTGTGGTCAACCCCAGCGATATCGTGCGCGACTACGGCGCGGATACCCTGCGTCTCTATGAGATGTTTATGGGCCCGCTGGAGGTCTCCAAGCCCTGGTCGACCGCCGCTGTTGCGGGCGCGCGGAAGTTTATTAACCGTGTGTGGAACTTCTTCACCGAGCCCGCTAACATCACCGAGACGGATGATGGGCGGCTTACCAAGATCTATCACCAGACCGTCAAGAAGGTCACGAACGATTTCGATGTATTGGGCTTCAATACCGCGATTGCGCAGATGATGGTCTTTGTTAATGAGCTGTACAAGGTCGGCTCCTGTCCGCGCGAATATGCCGAGGGCTTTATCAAGATGATCTCCTGCATCACGCCGCACGTGGGCGAAGAGATCTGGCAGCAGCTCGGTCACGAGGACACCATCGCGTTTGAGTCTTGGCCGACCTACGACGAGGCGAAGTGCGTTGAAGATACCGTCGAGATCGCGCTTCAGGTCAATGGCAAGATCCGCAACCGCATCGAGGTCGCAGCGGACATTCCTGCCGCCGATGCCATCGCTGCGGCGAAGGTGGACGAGCGTGTAGCCCCCGTGTTGGAGGGTATGCAGATTATTAAGGAACTGTACGTCCCTGGTAAGCTCGTGAATATCGTAGTTAAGCCGCAGTAACGGAAATTATTAAAAATCTTTTCAAAAACCTCTTGACGAGAGGGCGAATGTTCGGTATAATAGACCGTGCATTGTTGCAAATTACCCCTGCTATTCAGCGGAGGGAGGGAATAAAGTTATGTCAGAAGTCCATGTTAAGGAAAACGAATCTCTGGACAGCGCTCTGCGCAGATGGAAAAAGTCCTGCGCCCGCTCCGGCGTTCTCGCCGAGGTGCGTAAGAGAGAGCACTATGAGAAACCTTCCGTAAAGCGTAAAAAGAAATCGGAAGCTGCGCGCAAGAGAAAATACAAATAAGCGTAGAAAAAGCGGGCAGGCTAACTGTCCGCTTTTTGTTTTGAATTTAAGGTGACGCGAGCAACCCGAATCTGCTCTTCATAAAATCTTCGACCTCAAAGCGATAAAATGTATCGCTTTGAGGCAGACCCGGATTTCTCTTATCACCTTAGGGTGGCATCTTTTGGCTACTACGTTACTCAGAAAAGGGGGCGCTTGTGTGCCGTTGTTTTACCCGACGATTTATCGTCGGCGGATCACCGATATCACCGTGAAAGACCTGCGTGCGCTGGGTGCGCAGGGGCTGCTGCTCGATATCGACAATACCCTGACCACCCATGATAACCCCGTGCTCGACGAGCGCGTGCGTGCGTGGCTGGATGAGATGCAGAAGGCGGGCTTTTTGCTCACCGTGGTATCCAATAACCGCGATGAGCGTGTGAGACCTTTTGCCGAGGCGATCGGCCTGAGTTTTCGGGCGCGCGCCGCGAAGCCCTTGCCGCGCGGCTACCGTGCAGCGGCAAGGTCAATGGGGTTGTCCCCGCGGCAGTGCGTCGCAGCGGGTGACCAGATCTTCACCGACATCCTCGGCGCGAATCTCGCGAGGATGAAATCTGTGCTGCTCGAGCCGATCGAGCTTGAGTCCCAGCAGAAATTCATTGTATTCAAGCGGCAAATTGAGCGGGTGCTGCTCGGCACCCGCCGCGCAAGACGCCGTCAAGAGGAGGATTACCGTGCGAAATGAAGCGTTGTTTGGTCCTGCAGGCAACTGCGAGGCGTTCCACGAGGCTGGCTACAAGGCGACGGTACAGATCTTCGGTTTTTTGGAGCAGTGGGGTCTGACTGCGTACGAGTACCAGTGCGGGCGCGGTGTGCGGGTCAGCGACGATTCCGCCGCGGCTATTCGCCGCAAGTCGCAGGAGCACGGCATTGCCGTGTCCCTACACGCGCCGTATTTCATCTCTCTCGCCTCCGCGGAGGAGGAGAAACGGGAAAACAGCCTTTACTACATCCTCGACAGCGCGCGTGCGGTGGATAAGATGGGCGGCGACCGCATTGTCGTGCACCCGGGCGGGCTTGGCGGACGCACCCGTGAAGAGGCAACCGCGCTCGCGACCGACACGCTTCTGCGCGCCCAACGCATGCTGGATGAGGAGCATCTCTGTCATGTGCATATTTGCCCCGAGGTCATGGGTAAAATAAACCAGCTCGGCACGCTCGACGAGGTGCTGACCTTCTGCCGCGCCGAGGAGCGCTTTTTGCCCTGCGTGGACTTCGGTCACCTCAACAGCCGCACCTTCGGCGAGACCAACAGCGAGGCGGCGTTTGCCGCGGTGCTCGACCGCATCGGGGATGCGCTCGGTGAGGAGCGCCAGCGGGCGTTCCATATACATTTTTCCAAGATTGAATATACCGCGGGCGGGGAGAAGAAGCACCTCACCTTCGCGGATACGCAGTTCGGTCCCGATCCCGCGCCGCTGATGGCGCTTCTGGCACAGCGCGGGTTTTGCCCGACGGTGATCTGCGAGTCTGCAGGCACGCAGACGGCTGATGCCGCCGCGATGCAACGGCTTTATCGTGATACGGCAGCAAAATGACCTGCAAAATTGGCACAAAAACAAAAAACCTGAAAATAGTGCTTGAAATCTGCCCGCAGATAGGGTACAATGTATAGTAGTATAAAAATGGAGGAATTAAAGATATGGTATCAGCAGGCGATTTTCGTAACGGCGTAACTTTTGAAGAAGACGGCAACGTTTTACAGGTCGTTGAGTTCCAGCACGTCAAGCCCGGTAAGGGCGCGGCATTCGTGCGTACCAAGACCAAGAACGTGATTACCGGCGCGGTGGTTGAGAAGAGCTACAACCCGACTGCCAAGTTCCCCACCGCTTATATTGAGCGTAAGGAGATGGAATTCTCCTACAACGATGAGGATCTGTACTACTTTATGGATCCCGAGACCTATGAGCTCGTGCCGATCAACTCGAGCGATCTGTCCGACAACTTCCGTTTCGTGAAGGAGAACATGGTCTGCCGCATTATGTCCTACAAGGGCAAGGTGTTCGGTGTTGAGCCGCCCAACTTTGTTGAGCTGCAGGTTACTAAGACCGACCCCGGCTTCAAGGGCGACACCGCCACCAACACCACCAAGCCCGCGACGCTGGAGACCGGCGCCGAGGTGCGCGTGCCTCTGTTCATCGACGAGGGCGAGATGATCCGCATCGATACCCGCACCGGCGAGTATATGGAGCGCGCATAATTCAATCGACTTTCAACCAAGTTTAAGGGGGTATTTTCTATGACAACGACTGAGAAGGTAGCTTATCTGAAGGGTCTGATGGAAGGCATGAAGCTGGACGAGGCCACCAACGAAGGCAAGCTGTTCGCGCTGATCGCGGAGATTCTGGACGATCTGTCCAATAACGTCGCGGATCTCGAGGACTACACCGCCGAGCTCACCGAGCAGGTGGATGCGGTCGACGAGGACCTCAACGCTCTCGAAGAGGACTTCTACGAGGAGTGGGATGAGGACGAAGACGAGTGTGGCTGCTGCTGCGATTGTGAGGACGGCGAGTATTATGATGTGACCTGCCCGAATTGCGGCGAGGAGTTTGAGGTCGACGAGGATACCCTGCTGGACGGCGGCATCGACTGCCCGAATTGCGGCGAGAATCTCGAGTTCGACTTCGACTGCGAGAACGACGAGGACGAGCAGGACGACTAATACGATTATCCCTCTGCGATCATTCCGCAGAGGGATATTTTTGTAACGAATTCGATGGAAAATGTTGACTTGACGGGCGTTATGTTGTATGATATATAAGAGTTCAATATACGGATTGTAAGACCAAGGGGGTATATCAATGTTAGTGAATATGAACGAAGTTCTACGCCCGGCAAAGGCGAACAAATACGCGGTCGGTCTGTTTAACGCGGTGAACCTGGAGCTCGCGCGCGGCATCATCAATGCTGCGGAGTCTACCCGTTCTCCCGTCATTATGGGTACGGCGGAGGTGCTGTTACCTTACGGCCCGCTTGAGGAGGTTTCCTATTACCTCATCCCGATGGCGAAGAAGGCATCCGTGCCGGTCGTGGTGCATCTTGACCACGGTCTGTCGTATGATACCTGCATTAAAGCCCTGGAGTTGGGCTTTAGTTCGATTATGTACGACTGCTCCACGGACTCCTATGAGGAGAACGTGCGCAAGGTTAAGGAGATGGCGGATATCGCCCACTCCTACGGCGCAACGATCGAAGGTGAGCTTGGCCATGTCGGCGATAACGAGGGTTCCGCTGAGGGCAGCTCGCACCTCGCCGATCCGTCCAAGTTCTTCACCGATCCCAAGCTCGCGAAAGATTTTGTAGATAAGACGGGCGTGGATGCGTTGGCGATCGCGGTCGGTAACGCGCATGGCGCGTATAAACTGCCGCCTAAGCTGGACTTCGAGCGTATTCGCACCATTGCACGCACGGTAGACGTGCCGCTGGTGTTGCACGGTGGCTCGGGACTGACCGATAACGATTTCCGTCAGGCGATCAAAGACGGTATCAGCAAGGTCAACATCTTTACTGACATCAACGTTGCTGCGGTTGAAGCGGAGTTTAAGAAGTTCTCCAGCATGGATAAGGGCCTTATCGACCTCATCCCGGCTGCGGTTGAGGCGGTCAAGCAGGAGAGCGTGAAGAAGATGAAGCTGTTCAGCAGCGACGGCAAGGCGGATCTCACCCGTGTTCCGGCAAATGGCACGGATATGGAAGCGCTGACCAGATTGGTTACCGCCGAGGTCATCAAATACCTCAAGAAATAAAATACAATAAAAACGGGCACGCGTATGTGCACAAGTCCAGTAAAAACGGACAATAGAAAAAAAGAACCCCCTATGGTAGAATTAAAGAAACTACCATAGGGGGAATTTTCATGCCAAGAAGTTACAGACATATTAAAGAATATGAAAAAGAGATATTGGAACT
>JAEIGA010001626.1_pt1 | contig 35252 bp, 33 predicted proteins | sample 9270691 | NCBI WGS metagenome assembly JAEIGA01 (sample SAMN17057246, study PRJNA624740) | gut metagenome | biome: biome; isolation source: fecal sample | host: Bos grunniens | place: China: Xizang | collected 2019
AGAGAGCGGTAGCGAACGTCACGACTATGCGACTCGTGAAAACCCTCCTAGCATAGCATCCGCTTCGTAAAAGCACGAGCCAGCATCCACGGGGCCGAAGGCCATCGCGCCGTGGTGCGGTCGTGCGCCTCGCGTAGTTCGCGGAAAACCACACTGGCAGTCCCGCTGTTTTATTGGGAAAAGTGTGGATAATGTTTCCCATTTGGCAGAAAATATGATTTAATATTACGGAATAACGAAAAGAGGCTAAAATGCTTGATATTAAGCGTATACGTGAAACTCCCGATGAAGTTCGTGAAGGTTTGAAGCGCCGTTGGATGGACCCGGCGTTGGTGGATGCGGCGTTGGAACTTGACACACGCCGTCGCATGCTCGTAACAGAGGTGGATTCGCTCAAGGCGAAGCGCAATGAAGTGTCGAAGTCGATTGGCGTCCGCGTGAAGGCGGGCGAAGATGTGACGGCGATCAAGGATGAAATGCGCGCACTGGGCGATGAAATCGCGGCAAAGGATGCCGAAATTCGCACGGTGGAGGAGGACTTCCGCGCGGCGATGTTGCGCATTCCGAATGTGCCGAATAAGGACATCGCCACGGGCCCCGATAGCTCTTGTAATCGTGACGTGCGCCACGTGGGCGAAGAACGCGTCTTTGATTTTGAACCGCTTGACCATATCGCCCTCGGCGAAAAGTTGGGCATCTTTGATTTTCCGCGTGGCGTGAAGTTGACGGGTACAGGCTTCCCGATCCTCTTGGGGCAGGGGGCAAAGTTGCAGCGCGCCTTGATTCAGTACATGCTCGACTTGCACACGCAGCAACAAGGCTACACTGAAATGTTGCCGCCCTTCGTGGTGAACACCGCCTCCATGATTGGTACGGGCCAATTGCCGAAGATGCAGGATGATATGTACCACTGCGAAGTGGACGATTTCTGGTTGATCCCCACCGCAGAAGTGCCGGTGACCAACTACTACCGCGATGATATCTTGGATGCCGCCCAACTCCCTGTGAAGATGACGGCTTACACGCCGTGTTTCCGTCGTGAGGCAGGTTCGGCAGGTAAGGATACGCGTGGCATCTTGCGCGTGCACCAGTTTGACAAGGTGGAAATGGTGAAGTTCGTGGATCCGGCCACCTCGTATGACGAACTCGAAAGCTTGGTGAAGGACGCAGAAGATGTGTTGACCGGCTTGGGGCTCAACTTCCGCGTGTTGGAACTCTGCTCGGGCGATATCTCGTTCTCTGCTGCGAAGTGCTACGACATTGAACTGTGGGCACCTGGCCAGAAGGCATGGTTGGAGGTCTCCAGTTGCTCCAACTTTGAAAGCTTCCAGGCGCGTCGTGCGAATATCCGCTTCCGCGGTCCTGATGGCAAGCCCACCTTTGTGCACACGCTCAATGGCTCGGGTGTTGCCTTGCCGCGTTTGATGATCGCCATCCTCGAACAGTGCCAACAGGCAGACGGTTCGGTGTTGTTGCCTGAAGCCATTCGTCCCTACATGGGCACAGATCGTCTCGTACCGGTGAAGTAACGCCATGGCTAAGACTGTTGGACCCTTGCAGATGTGCCACTGGGGGAATCCGATCCTTCGGAAGCCCTGCTTCACGGTGGAAGTGATTACCGAAGAACTGCGCCATTTGGCAGTTGACATGATTGAAACCATGTACAGCGCCAATGGCGTCGGTCTCGCCGCGCCGCAGATTGGCCGTAGCGAACGCCTCTGCGTGATTGATGTGCCAGAAGATGCCGAGAAGGAAGAGTACATGGAAGTGAACGCCTCCATCCCGATGCCGCTCGTGATGTTCAATCCCGAAATCCTCTCGAGGGAGGGTGAACAGACCGATGAGGAAGGGTGTCTCTCCTTCCCGTCAATCCACGCCCCTGTAACGCGCGCCGATAAGGTCTCCTTCACCTTCGTGGATATCAATGGCCAACGTCAAATATACACCGCCTATGGTCTCCTTGCTCGCGCCGTGCAGCATGAGTTGGAACACCTGAATGGCGGCGTCTTCATTGACAATGTCACCGATAAGACGAAGATTGAAGCAAAGCTTGAGAAGTTGGAAGCCAAGACCAAGCGCAAACTCGGCCTCGCCTAATCGCTCCGTCTTCGCTCAAAGGCCGCGCAGACGGATACCCTTCCGCCTGCGCTTCTTTTTACCCTGCACAGGGGAATTTCAAAAAAGAATCTTTCTCACCGCTTAAACGCATCGGCATAATCGGCATAATTGATTTGAATCACCTTGGAGTTTTTTTAATGAAAACGTTCCTGCAGATGAAATTCGTGCTGGCATTCCTCTTGGGGTGCGGCGGCTTGTGCGGTTGGGCACATGCAGAGATGCGCTTGACCCTCTTAAAGGAGGAGGCGCTGACTGCAGTGTTCCATGCCGAAGCAGATACGCTCTCTCATGAAAAGCCCCTCGTGGGCACCCTGGAAATCACTGGGCCTGCCACGGAGGAGGTCTCCATCCCCGACCTGCGGGACCGTTTTCGGGGCTTTACCTTTGTGGAAGACTTTTCTGCGGGGCGGACCGAAGTCGCAGGGAAGGCGCGCGCGCGGTGGCGTTTCCGTCTCACACCGGGTGCGGAGGGCCCATGGAGCCTGCGTCCCTTTGTGGTAACAATCAAAAATACGCGCACGGGGGCGATCGCTCAAAAACTTACCGCCTTAGTTGATTTCCCGGCACCGCCGCCCTTGGCGGTCGCAACAGGCGCGATTGAAGCGGAGTTAGAACCCGAATGGGTCGCGCCTGGCTGGCGCACGATTGGTTCGTGGGTCTTGATTGCAGGTGGTGTTATGGGTGTATTGGCCGCACTCTGGCCGCTGATGCGTCGCATCCGCCGCACGCTTCATGAGCGCACCCTTTCGCCTGAAGCGCGCGCCAAGTTGGAACTCGACCGTCTGCTCGCCGAGAATCTCCTTGCCCAAGGTCAATTCAAACGTTTCTATTATGGCCTCACGGGCGTGGTGCGTCGTTACTTTGAACGCGGCTATGCGCTCCGCGCCACCCGTCAAACCACTCAGGAATTTCTTGCCGCCATTGCAGCAGATGCGCGTGTAAGCGCAGAAGAGCGTGCCGCCTTGGCCCAATTCCTCACCGCCGCTGATGCGATCAAATTTGCGGGTATTGATGCCACGGTCGCAGAAGCTGAGGCCGCCACCCGTCACGTCACCACCTTGTTGCAAGAAGCCGCTGCCCACCGTCTGCAAGCAGAGACGGCGCAGGGGCGGTAAGCGCGCCGCACTTCCTTTGGGGCCTTTTAGGACGTCTCTCAGTTCGCGCAATAAGCGCGCAGGAGAGACGTCCTTTATTATTTCCCCAAAAACTCCACAATGAATGGCACTCTTTTTAGCCCCCTGCGTCCAAAAGGTGCATTTCATGAAAAGGCTGAAATAGCAACCTTTCACAGCAGATAGGGGAGGGGTAAAGGGGAGCAACCCGAAAACAACGAAAAAGAAAACGCATTTTTTGTTGATTTCAATTGCTCAATCATGGTACTATGTTGCCGTTGTGATGTGCCTTCGAGTGAAGTGTCACATAAACGAAAAGGGGATAAAACTCCGTAAACAAAGACTTTTAATGAGGCAAACGCAATGAACTTCAAGTCGATTCTTGCATGCGCAGCTCTCTTAATTGGCATCGGCACCGCCACCGCCGCCGTTGAATCGGATGTCGTCGGATACCAGAATATCGACATCAAGCCTGGCTTCAACATGATTGCTTTTAACTTCCAGCCCTTGGAAGGCGAAGGTGTCTCCATTCAGGACTTCGTCGCGAATAAGGAAGATCTGGTCGCAGGTTATACGATCGGCACCTCCGATAAGATTCAGGTGTGGGATCCTGCTACGGCCACCTTTACGGTTTACTTTTATCGAGCGTATAAGGCTACGAACCCGAATAAGTTCTTGTCTGGTCCTGCATGGGTGAAGACCACCGCCGCAACGACTCCCACGACAGATACGATTCTTGCGGGCTCTGGTGTGTGGTTCGCCCGTCCTGATACTGCGGCTGAAGGCGAGATTACCGTTTCGGGCAAAATTACCACAGAGTCGAATACGCATGAAATTCAGCCTGGCTTCAACATGATTTCTTCTGCATTCCCCACAGATATGGCGTTGAATGATGGCGCTATTGATTGGGAAGCATGTGGTGCTGTCGCAGGCTATACGATTGGTACGTCCGATAAGATTCAGGTTTGGGATTCTGAAACGAAGACCTTTACGACCTACTTCTATCGTGCTTATAAGGCGACAAATCCGAACAAGTTCTTGCTTGGTCCTGCATGGGTGAAGAGTTCTGCAGCAACTGTTCCCACTACGGATACCATTCCCGCAGGCATGGGTTTTTGGTATGCTCGTCCTGCAGGTAAAGCGGAAGGTACTTTGACTGAAACCTCTCCGATTGCAGAATAATTCACATGATTTGAACGTTAATTTTAGAAGGAAAATGAAATGAAAAAAATGTTGACACTCTTGGCGATTGTATTGACGACGATGTCCGCTTATGCAGCTCAGTTGGACTGGTCTTCTTGGGGGAATACTGACCTTTCCGCAGACTCTTGGATGTCTGGTGGTCAGGCTTACTTGATTCAGGTGAATGACACTGCGAATTTTGCAGTGAGTTCAAGCCTTGCAATCACGGGTGGTACGATTGTGAGTTCCACTGCATTTCAGGATGGTACCCTCTATGGTGCATGGACAACAGAATCTTTGGTTGGTGGTGATACGTACTACTTCGCCATTCTTATGACCACGGATGGTGTTGCAGGCACAACGGTGCCGACCACGGGGTCCTATGCGTTGGATTTGAATGGTGGCACGGGTAATGCTTTCTATTCGGTCACTTGGAATGCTGACACTGGCGCAACGCTTGAACCTGATGCTAATTTCGCAGGAGCTACGATTGACCAGGCCGTTGCTGGCACCACGCCTTCCGAGCCGGGCACCGGCGGTGGCGATGTCCCCGAGCCGACCGCGCTTGCCCTCTTGGCACTCGGTGTGGCAGGTCTCGCACTCCGTCGTCGCGCCTAATTTCGCACACGGTATAAAAGAAAAAAGCGGCAGTCCCTGCCGCTTTTTTTGTTATCCCCCCCCCCAGAGAGATAGGATAGATAAGGCAGGGGTAAGGATGAGCATGAGGCTGCGGTGTGCCATGAGACGGCATCCATAATCTATCTGACAACCTATCCATAACCTATCTGATAATCTATCCATAACCTATCTGACAGACGGGCCGTTGCCCGTCTTGTCTATCTTTTAAAGAAACCTCGTCCGCGCTGGATAGATAAGGCAGGCAACAGCCTGCCGCTCAGATAGGTGATCGATAGATAAGCGGCTCTGCCGCAGCCCCCCTCGCGCTAGGCCGCTCTCGCCGCAGGCCATCGCGCCGTGGTGCGGTCGTGCGCCTCGCGTAGTTCGCGGTAAAATCCTCCCTGGCAGTCCTTTACATACTTCGCAGATGCGGGGGGGGAATAACCAACCAACGGGGCTACGCCCCGCTCCCCACCTTAGTGCGCCACCGATTCGCTTGTCACAGCGGCTCGTCTGAGTGCTGGAGGAGCGCCACTATCACACTGCAGGAGGAGTGGGGCACGCCTTTTGTCACAGCGGCTCGTCTGAGTGCAGCTAGGGGAGCGGGGACGCTGCGCCCCCGTTGGTTGGTAAGGCGCGGCGCGCCCCCGCTCCCGCGCTGTGCATGGATGCATGAGGCTGCGCTGTGTGAGGAGGATGGCTACCGCTCAGAGAGGTGATGGATAGATAAGCGCCTGTGTAGTGGGCTTCGCCTTAGTAGGCCATTAATTTGGACCAGGTGGTGGGGGTGCGGCGGTCTTTTTCGGGGGTGACGACGGCGAGGGAGAGGCGCTCTGGGGTGAGGATTTCGGCCGCGAGGGTTTGGATATCTGCCGCGGTGACGTTTCTAAATCCTTCAAGGATGGCTTCGGGGTCGGGGGGAAGGCCGAAGAGTACGCGGCCTGCAGCCCAGCCGATGGGGGCACCGTCCATACGCAGGCGGAAGCGTCCGCAGAGATAGTCGCGGGTGCGGCGGAGTTCTGCGGCGGGGAGGGGCTTTTCAATGATTTTACGAATTTCTGCGAGGATTGATTTGGTGCAGTTGGCCGCTTTCGCCGCATCGCATCCCGCAGTAATTAAGAGTGCGCCGCAGTCTTGGCAGAGGGTGGTGCCACTGGTTACGCTATAGCAGAGGCCCTTGCGTTCGCGGATGTTTTGGAAGAGGCGCGACATCATGGTTTCGCCGAGTGCGCAGGAGAGGAAGGAGAGCGCGGGGAGGCGGGAGGCTTCTAAGAGGCCAGGCGCGCGCCATCCGAAGGCGAGTTGGGTCTGTTGGATTGCGCGGCGGGTGATGGTGAGGGGGTCTTGGGGGCAGGCGCGGGAGAAGGGTTCGGGGTCGCGCAGGGTGGCGGGGTTAGCGTGATGGCCCGCGAGTTTCTCAACAGCTCTGACGCATTTTTCGTGGGAGATTCTGCCCGCGAAGGAGAAGACTGTCCTGGAGGGAGCATATTGTGATGCACGATAGTCCAACAAGGTCTCGCGGGGAATATTGAGGACATTTTCAAGTGTACCGAGGATGGGGCGCCCGAGGGGATGGCCGGACCAGAGTTGGCTACCGAGGCGATCCATGGCGACGCTATCGGGTTGGTCATCGTACATAAAGATCTCTTCGGCGATGACTTGGCGTTCGCGGTTGAGCTCTTTTTCGTCAAAGGTTGAGTTGTAGTAGAGGTCTGCGAGGACTTCAAGGGCGGCGAGGGCACGGTCGTAGGGGACTTTGGCGTAGTAGCAGGTGTTATCTTTATCCGTGAAGGCATTGATGGAGCCACCTTGGCCCTCAATGGCTTGTGAGATTGCCTTGGCGCTACGCTTGGCGGTGCCCTTGAAGAGCATGTGTTCAATGAAGTGGCTGGCGCCGTTTTGCGCTTCGGTTTCGTTGCGGCTGCCCACGCGCGCATGGATGGCGACTTGGACGCTTTCGGCGTGGGGCTTTTCAAGGGAGACGACTTTGATGCCGTTGGAGAGTTCGGTGATTTGGAGCGTGTCGAGCATAGGGAAATGGATTAGTGGGCGCCGAGGCGCAGGTGGCGGTCAAAGCCCTCGGGGATGTGTTCGGGACGATGGGCGATGCAAAGAACCGTAAGTGTGGGGATTTCGCGTAAGAGGCGTGTGATGAGGCGCAGGAGCTTTTTGCGTTCGGCAGTTTCGAGGTTGAGACACGGCTCATCCAAGAGGAGGAGGTCAGGGGAGGCGACCAATGCACGAACGATGAGCACCAAGCGGATGTATCCCGCAGAGAGGGTGCCAAGGGTGTCATGGAGACGTTCGTGGAGGCCCAACGTGGTGAGGAGGTGGCGCGCAGTGGCACGTTGGGTCGGCGAGGGGGCTTTACGGACGCCATTTTTGGTAAAAATGCCAGAAAAGACGACCGCTTCAACGGTCTGCGTGGGGTCAATCGCGGCCTGCGCTTCAGGGGAGACACTTGCAATGCGCGAGCGAATCTTCCAGAGCGGAACGCCAGGGCCGAGTTTTTGGCCAAAGCGGGTAATGTCGCAGGCGTAAGCGTAAGGATTGTCGCCTGCAATCAAAGAGAAAAGGGTGGTCTTACCCGAACCGTTGGGGCCTGTAATGACCCAACGTTCCCCTTGGTGGACCTCCCAGTCTAAGTCGTGGAAGAGTTCGCGGCCGCCAGGTTTGTGCGAGAGTGCACGGATGGAAAGGACGCACGGCGTGTCTAACGCGGGTGGATTCCGAGAGAAGGAGAGTTTTTCGCCCGCTTGAATACGGGGGCGATAGCGACCCTGCGAGCGAATTTCGCAGTTTTCCAAGCGCAGGCGATGGGTGATGAAGGGCGGGATTTCATCTTCGTTGCGAACGGTTAAGATGAGGGTGCGTCCCTCCTTCACAAGCGTGGAGAGTGTTTGGGTGAGCGCCTCTCGCATGACTTCATCAAGGCCTGCGTAGGGGTCATCCAAGATGAGGATAGGGGATTGGCGCAGGATGGCGCGGGCTAAAAGGAGGCGGCGGTGTTCGCCATTACTCAAGTGTACGGTCCAAGAATCAAGGAGGGGCGTGAGCTGTAAGGCGTCATCTAACCAAGCGCGCATACGTTTGAATTCGGCACGTTCCTTTTTCTCTGGCGGACGCACTTCAAAGGGACTCACGCAGTGGATGGATTCGTAGGTCAGGCGGTCTGCTACCGTGCGAAAATCGTATTCAATCGAGGCGTGATAACGCGCTTCAGCCCAGGAACTGCCTGTGGCATTTGCTTGGTCGCCAAAGGTGACGAGGCAAGCGGCGTCAGGATAGAGGCGGGCGAGTTGGGTGGTGAGGAGGGTTTTGCCGCTGCCGACAGGGCCAGAGACAACCCATTGTTCGCCCGCCTTGAGGGTCCAGGTGCGGGCGGAGAGTGTTACTGAAAAGTCATTCATTGGGTAATTGTTTCAAGAATTTTTGCGCCAACGGCGGACTTGTCCAAGAACGCAAAGAGACCGCGGGCAATCATTTGAGCCGCCATCGCCATGAGGATGACGCCAGAAACTTTAGAGAAGATGCGGATGATGTTTTTGCCAAAGACACGTTCTAATGCTTCTGCGAAGTAGAGAATCGTGCCGAGGGCAAGGATGGCACCAAAGAAGCCCACGATGCCAAAGGCAAAGGTAAACCAAGAGACGTCGGGAGCCTTTAAGGCTTCTGCGCCGATAATGATAATCGGCGAGACGCAGGCGGGGCCCATGATAATCGGAATGCCGAGGGGAACCACGATGATGTCGCGAACACTCGTGGGGCGCGCAGAGGCGGTGGGGGTGTCGCTCCCGAGCGCTAACTTTTGCGCCATGATCATCAACAGAATCCCTGCGCCAATGCGGAAGCCATCCAAGTCTAAGCCGAAGAGGTTGAGAAAGACATTGCCGGCGAAGTAAGAGATGATGGCGACGACAAGCACTACATACGTGACATGCACCGCGACATAGCGTTTGTCTTTTCGAGATGCGCCTTCTGTTAGCGAGAGGAACATGTTGAGAACGAAGAATGGACAAAACAGGAAGAACAGTTTTACGAAGTTGCCCCAAGCGAATAGTAATGCTTCAGTCATGACCTCTCCTTAAAAGATAAGTAGATGGGTAAAAGTATAGCACAAAGTCTGCTTAACGTGCGTCAATACAATGTGTAACTTTTGATTCAGCGCGTGCAAAATGATAGCGTCTTAGGCGCAACGGAGAAGCGGTGGAGCGCGATTGATACCTTTGTGCACCTTGGGGGAGGTAGGATTTTTTTAGTGATTTATTGTGTGGCGGAATTTGCTATAATGAATGCGTTTATTTTCAGAAAGGAAACCGTTATGTCGAAACGTCCTGTTTGTTTGATTATCCGCGATGGCTGGGGTATGAATCCCCGTTTTGATGGCAACTCTGTCTTCAGCGCGAAGACGCCGGTGATTGATGCGTTGCGTACGCGTTATCCTTGGTGCCGCATTGAGTGCTCTGGCGAAGAAGTGGGCTTGCCTGACGGTTATCAGGGCTCCTCTGAAGTCGGTCACTTGAACATGGGCGCTGGTCGCATTGTGGAACAGGAACTGAAGCGTATTGACGACGGCCTGAAGAGCGGCGAACTCTTCAAGAGCGACAAGTGGGAAGCCCTCATCGCAAACTGGAAGCAGAATGCTTCTCAGCTCCACTTGATGGGCCTCTTGCAGGACGAAGGTGTGCATGCGCATCAGGAACACCTCTTCAAGATTATGAAGCGTGCTCGTCAGGAATATCCTGAAGGTCGCATCGTGATTCACCCCTTCCTCGATGGTCGTGACACCCCGCCGCGCTCTACGCTCGAATATCTTGCCAAGCTCCAGACGGTGATGGCAGAAGTGGGCGGTTGCGTCATTGGTACCGCAATGGGCCGCTACTACGGCATGGATCGTTCTAAGAACTGGGTGCTCACCTCTGAAGCCTATGAATGCATCGTCTCTGCGAAGGGTAAGCCCTACGCTAAGGTGGAAGATGCCGTCAAGGATGCTTATGACAATTTGAAGACGCCCGATGGCACCGAAATGACGGACGAATACATTCCGTGCTGCATCATCGGCGACTACGCAGGTGTGAAGGATGGCGATAGCGTGATGCACACGAACTACCGTCAGGACCGCGCAATTCAGCTTACGCAGGCCTTCTTCTGCGATGACTATGCGGGCACACGCTCGGTGCGTCCGGCAGTGACCTTCCTCGGCTTCACCCGTTACTGGGATGAGTTTGAAGCCTACTTGCTCGGCGCAATGGGCGGTGATGGTGGCATGGATATGCTCTTGGGCGAAGTGGTCGCCAAGGCGGGTATCCGTCAGCTCCGCATCGCTGAAACGCAGAAGTTCCGCCATGTGACCTCCTTCTTCAACGGTAAGAGCACCAAGCCTTACGAAGGTGAAGATCAGGTTGACGTGCCCAGCCGTTTCGACCCCGCAACCTTCGCCTCTCACCCTGAGATGGAAGCTTACAACGTCACGACCGAATTGCTCAAGCGTTTGGAAGATAATCCCTATGGTTTCATCGTGGTGAACTACGCTAACTGCGACATGGTCGGTCACACCGGTGACCTCGCCGCCGCTACGAAGGCTGTGGAAATCGTGGATGAATGCGTTGGTAAGGTGGTGGAACGCCTCCTGGAACTTGATGCCCACGTGCTCATCACCGCAGACCATGGTAACGCAGAACAGATGGTGGACTACGTCACCGGCATGCCTAAGACCTCTCACACCCTCAACAAGGTGGAGTGCATCTATGTGGCTAAGGATGCTGACAAGCGCACCATGCGTGCCGACGGTAAGCTCTCTGATATCGCAGTGGCTTGCATTGACCTGCTCGGTCTCGAAAAGCCCGTGCAGATGACGGCGAACAACCTCTTTGTGGACTAAGGTCACGTTGGGGCGTTTACCACCCGTACTAGGGCGGCGGACCTCCCGCCGCCCGCTCTTTCCAGAAAGGCAAGTGCAACGATGAATAACGAACATCTGAATCGTATTGGAAAGCTTCAGGCGGCAATGGCCGCCGCGAATGTGGATGCCGTCTTCTTGTATTCCACTGTCAATCGCAACTACTTCACTGGCCTGACCACTAGCAATGGCTTACTCTTGGTTGAGCAACAAGGTACGCCAGTGTTTTACACCGACTTCCGTTATCTTGAAGTGGCGCATCGCGTGCTGAAGGGGATGGATATCCGTAAGTTTAAGCCCGCGAAGGAACAGCTCGCAGATTATGCCGCCGCGGCGAAGTCTTGGAAGACGATTGGCTACGAAGGCAATCTCACGGTGGCGCAGTTCTTGCCACTTCAAGAGGCGATGTCTGGTGCGAAGTGGGTCAGCGTTTCGGCAATGGTTTCCACGCTTCGCTCGGTGAAGACCGCTGGAGAAATTGATGCAATTCGTCGTTCTGCGGCAGCAAATGATGCGCTCTTCGCTGATTTGATGGATACCTTTAAGGTGGGCATGAGCGAATTGGAGATGTTGCGTCAGTTCCGCATGAAGCTCGCTGCACGTGGTTTGACCGAATCCTTCTCGCCGATTTTGTGCGCAGGTGTCAATGCAGTGGAATGTCATCACCAACCCGATGAGACGGTGTTGCAACCCAATAGCGAACTTTTGATTGACATGGGTGTGGTGGTCGACGACTACTGTTCGGACATGACGCGTACCGTGTTCTTCGGAACGCCCACCGCACGTTTCCGCGAAATCCACAAGATTGTCTTGGAAGCAAACTTGGCCGCAAAGGCCGCGGTGAAGCCTGGGGTGCGTTGTTGCGATATTGATGCAGTGGCACGCAATATCATCAAGGATTATGGTTATGGCGAATACTTTGATCACTCGCTCGGCCATAGCGTGGGCCTGGAAGTGCATGAACAACCAGCCTTCTCTGCTACCTGTGAAACCGTGCTTGAACCTGGCATGATTATCACCAATGAACCCGGCATTTACATCCCCGGAGACACAGGTGTTCGTATCGAAGATTTGCTGCTCATCACTGAAGATGGATGCGAATCGCTCTCTCACACCCCGCACGAGATTGTGATCCCATGCTAAAGAAAGAACCGAATCAAGAACGCATCGCATCGCTCGTTCGAGAACTCTTGATTGAGTTGGGCGAAGATCCTAATCGTGAAGGCCTGTTGAAGACGCCTAATCGTGTGGCGAAGGCAATGACCTATCTCACGCAGGGATATCGTCAGACCCCGCAAGAAGTGCTCAATGGCGCGGTGTTTGAGTCAACGGCGAACAACATGGTGATTGTGCGTGACATTGAGATTTACTCGCTTTGCGAGCATCATCTCTTGCCCTTCTATGGGCGTTGTCATGTGGGCTATATCGCCAATGGTAAGGTGGTCGGGCTCAGCAAGGTGGCGCGTATTGTGGACTGCTTTGCGCGGCGATTGCAGATTCAGGAACGCTTGACCGAAGAAATTGCCCATGCGATTCAAGAGATTACTGGGGCAGAAGGGGTTGGCGTGGTGATGAATTGCGCCCACCTCTGCATGATGATGCGCGGTGTGGAAAAGCAAAATGCCATCACCGTGACCTCCTCTGTCTTGGGTTCCTTCCGTGAAGACGCCGGCGTCCGCGCCGAATTCATGAGCCTCGTCCGATAAACATCACATTATAGGCAAGCAGGGATATCGAAAGGTATCCCTGCTTGTTTGTTTTTGTCGATATTCAAAACGCAAGGTTTTCCTACTTTTTTGTTGCACTTAAGTGCGTTTCGGAACGATTTAAATTGACGTAAAGCATTTAACGTGCTATTCTTATAAGGTAGTTTTACTCTGATTTGAGTAGCGCAAAATGTTGCCCCTAATGACAGGAGATGTAGCAGTATGCAGATGCCTGATTTGTACTCATACGTAGATCAATTTTCTGGAATTCGTGTATTGTGTGTCGGCGACATTATGTTGGATAATTTTGTCTACGGAAAGACGAATCGCCTTTCCCCCGAAGCCCCGGTGCCCGTGCTGTTGGAACAGCAACGTCGGAGCATGTTAGGTGGGGTGGGCAATGTGGTCGCGAACTTAAGTGCATTAGGGTGTAAAACGGCAATCGCAGGGATTGTGGGGGAAGATGAAGAAGGGCAAGTGGTTCGCGCTTGCTTGCATGAATATGCTGCAGACGACACGGCGTTGTTTTCACTAGAAGGGTATCAAACGGCTGTAAAGACGCGTTTTGTCGCGGGACGGCAACATTTATTGCGCGTTGATAAGGAAGAACGTTTGAATGCGCCAGAGACCTTGTTGGGCCAGATTTTAACCTCTGTTGAGGCGGTGTTGTCGCAGACGGATATTGTTCTGATTTCGGATTATGGCAAGGGCCTAATTGATGAACGCCTGACACCTGAAGTGATTAAGTTGTGTAATCGTGAAGAGGTGCCTGTAATTGTAGATCCAAAACGTACGGATTACACAATCTATGCGGGTGCCACATTGGTTAAGCCGAATCGAAAAGAGTTTGAAGGCGTAACAGGGCGTCACTTTGATCCAAGTGCTCCTGATTTCATTGAGGTTGCAACGCAAGCTGGTCGAGAAGTTTGTGAAAAGTACCATGTGGGCAACTTGTTGGTCACGTTGAGTGAATATGGCATGTTGTACATTCCTGGCGACGTAACTACAAAGCCTGCCTTGATTCCAACAGAAGCAAAGGAAGTCTTTGATGTTTCTGGTGCAGGTGACACCTCTTTGGCCACTTTAGGTGCCGCATTGGCAGTGGGTGCACCGATGAAGCATGCAATTAAGATTGCGAATGCAGCGGCGGGAATTGTGGTTGGCAAATTGGGCACTGCGTGTGTCTCTGGTGCTGAATTGAAGCAGAAGCTGACGAACAAAGAAGAGAAGTCTGTATTGACCGCTGATGAAGCGGTGCAGCTCATTGCGAAGTTGAGGCAAAAGGGATACACCATCGGCTTCACCAACGGATGCTTTGATATTTTGCATCCGGGTCATCTGGCTTCGTTTAAACGCGCACGTGCGCTTTGTGACGTACTTTTTGTTGGGCTGAATAGCGATGCATCCGTTCAGCGCCTCAAGGGACCGACGCGTCCTATTAACAAGCAGGACGATCGTGCAGCCATGTTAACGGCACTTCGCTCGGTTGACTATGTGGTAATTTTTGATGAAGATTCTGCGTTGCCACTTCTTGAAAAGTTAAGACCTGATGTGATTGCAAAAGAAGGATACCCGTTGGATAAGTGGCGCGGTGGACGATTTGTGCAGTCATATGGTGGTCAAGCCGTCGTGCTTCCGCGAATGGATGGCTTTTCTACAACAACGATTATTGAAAAGATTAACAAATAGGGATGGTGTTTGGGGAGTGTTTGAAGACGACACCACTCATAATAGGGAAGGAAAGCAATGAAGAACTCATGGATTTGCGATGAACTAAATATGTTGGCCGCGAGTTTTACTGCATTAGCATCGCAAGCGGAAACAATTCAACAGATTGCAGATGTTTGCATTCGTGCAATTAAGTCTGGCGGCAAGGTTATGTTTTGTGGAAATGGTGGCTCTGCTGCAGACTCTCAACATTTGGCGGCAGAGTTTATTGGGCGTTATAAAATGGAACGCGCAGCTTTGCCTGCGATTGCGCTCACAGTGGACACATCCATCTTAACTGCAATTGGGAATGATTACGGCTATGACACGGTCTTTCGTCGACAGGTGGAAGGACTTGGTCGGGCAGGGGATGTGTTGATTGGGTTGTCGACGAGTGGAAATAGTCGGAATGTTTTGCAAGCATTTGAGCAAGCGGCTGCAATGGGTATCACAACGGTCGCCTTTACAGGTAAACTCGGCGGACAGATGAAGCAACAAGCGGACATATGCTTAAACGTTCCTGCTGAGGTTACGAATCATATTCAAGAATTGCACATCACCGCAGGGCATCTCATTTGTGAATTGGCAGAAAAAGCGGTGTGCGAAACGCTTTGAATTCTGAGGACGTATGAAACGGATTTTGATTATTAAGCTCGGCGCATTAGGTGATTTCGTCATGTTGGTTGGCACGATGCGTCGCCTAAAAGAACGTTATCCAGACGCGGAGTTTACATTGCAGACGCATCGTTCGCTCGTTGCGATTGGACAACAGATGGGGATGTTCAGCGATTTTATCATTGACAATCGCGCCCCTTATTGGAACCTTCGCGCTCAGTACAATGTGCTTAAACAGATGTGGGGGAAGAAGTTTGATTTAGTGATTAATCTCCAACCCAATCATTGCACCAATTCGTATTATTATTCGATGGTTCGATGGTTTGCTTCTTCTCCTTTCGCATGGACTTCTATTTTTGACAAAACGATTAAGCATATCAATAAAAAGCGTGCGTTTTGTTGGGGGAAGCAACGTGAAGAAGAGGGGTGCCTTGTTGAAATTGTTCAAACCGATTTAGGGTTCTTACATGGTGAAAACAAGCATTTTCACGAACTTCCCGAGCGGTTTGTCACCTTAATCCCAGGATGCTCTCCTAAAAATACGCATAAGCGTTGGCCAGCGTATCGTTTTGTGGAGCTCGCACGTCGTTTGGCAGAGCATAACATCCATTCCGTTGTGCTGGGCACGAAGAGTGAACTCTCCGAGATTGAAGAGATTGTTCATGCAACGCCGTTTGCGTGTAACATGTGCGGAAAAACTTCCTTGTTAGATATTCCAGATTTGGCGCGTCGTTCGTTGGCGGCAGTAGGCAATGACACGGGGCCATCGCATATGACGGCACTTTCGGGTCAACCCATGATTGCCTTATTTGCAACGCGAACGAAGCCATGTTCAATTCGCGGTGCACAAGTGACAAACATTATTTCTTCTGGCACGATTGATTTAATCACCGTGGATGATGTTTGGGAAAAACTCTCGCCGTACTTGGGGCTTTCCACGAATCAAAGTGAGTAAATGTACGTTACCTTTTAAGGTAAAATAAGACGTCACGTGCAAACGGCTCGTGACGTCTTATCGTATTAAGCAATAGCGTGCAGTGACGCTTCGGTTATAATCGATGCTCGGAGAAGTGGGCGGGGAGGATCTCTTGGGCTTCGAGTGTGTCGCGCCAGGTGGTGACGGGGAGGGCTGTTCCAGCCCAAGAGAGATCCACGCGGAAGGTGCCGAAGCCGGCCTGCATTAATTCGCGTTGGTGACGTTGTGCCGACCAAGGGCGTTCGTCAAAGGTGATCCAGAGCGACCCCAGACGGGCAATACGCAGGCGCTTCCCCTCGCGATTAACGAGTAGATTCGTTTCTGCGTGAGGACTCGTAAAGGCAATAAACTGTGGTGCATACTGCGCAATGAGAATCTCTTTAGGGAGAACTGCGGGCAGGTCTGTGAGATTGGGCAGGTTGGCTTCGGGGCCAGAGACATTGCCGGTGATGCCACAGGCGAGTTGGCGTTGCTCCGCGTCTGGGTTGATGGCGTACCACGTCCAATCGGCAGTGATATTCAAGGCATCGCAAGCGGGTGACCAATCTTGTAAGAGTTGCCACGAGGTTAAATCGGCACACTCAAACTTCCTAAAGCCCTTATCCAAGAGTGCGCCAACGGTAGCGCATAAGACATCAATGTCTTTTTCACGCAATGCAACCGGCAATGCAAAGCGAAGTCGTTCGTAAGGGACCGCATTAAGCCACGGCTTGAGGTCGTCCATGGTCGTGTCGGACGCCAAGGAGACTACGACCTGGGCAGGAATTTCTCCACCTAAAAGGGAGGGAGGCTGAAATGCCGACACCTTGAGGGTGTAGGTTGCTTCAGAGACTGGCGTACGTGGCCCGATTGCGGCCGCAGACGATGCATCTTCAGGGTGTTGAGCTTCAGTGCATTCTGCGGCTTCTCTGGCCGCTTCTGCCCATTCACGACGCGTGGCATTGAGTAACCCCGCAGGCAAAAAGAGTCCATTATCCTTTAAGGTGAGGCGACGCAAGAAGAAGCCATCATCACCCAATCGCGACAATAACTTCTGGGCCGCTTCCGCAGTGCGCGAGGGATCCTTGGCGGGGGTGAGGGTGGCGGGCGTGGAGATGGTTACGCCGTTGCCAGAAAGGGTGATAGCTTCTGGCGATAGGGTCAGTGTGAGGTCAGCGGGTTTGAGAGAACGCAATTCAGTGCTACGTGGCTTTGTTACGGGGAAGGCGCGACGCACTGCTTGCGATGCCGAACAATAGACCGTTGCACCATGCGGCAATTCCTTTACGTCAGGAGGTAATGCCACATCAACACGCGTACCGCCTGGCAATGAAAGTGCGCTCTTTTTGGTGCGGTTGTCACGCATTTTTAAGACCGCGAAGCCGATAGGACGTCCGCCTTCGGGTGGATCAATCTGCAATCCGTCGTGCTTCTCAATGGCGCGCATCGTATCAAAGGTCATCCAACGGATGCCATCCGTGTCGCGCATCACGCGTAAGACGCGCCCAATCGGCGCTCCGCGATGTCCGACACAGAGCGGATCAATAATGGCCTCCACGGGCGTTTTTAGGTCGGTCGCGTAAAGTGTAGTCCACGGACGAGAGAAGATGGTGCGCAAGTCTTCTGTCTTTTTCGCGCGCAGGGCGGGTGTCAACTTGCCATCTAAGAGGGTGCGATAAAGATCGGTTACGGCCGCCACATAGAGCGGATTCTTCATGCGCCCTTCAATTTTCAAGCTCGCCAAGGGGAGCGTACGTAAAGCCTCACCGCAGTCAATCAACGCTAAATCGCGCATGGAAAAGGGATGACACGTGACCGTTTCGCCTGTAGCAGGATTGAGTTCGCGGAAGGGTTGGCGGCAACAGTAGGCGCAACGGCCACGATTACCACTGCGTCCCGTGGTGAGAGAGGAGAAAAGGCAGAGGCCGCTGATGCTATAACAGAGTGCGCCATGAACGAAAACCTCAATCTCTACCCCCGCCTTACGACCTATCTCGGCGGCTTCTGCTAAGGTTAATTCACGCGCAGTTACAATGCGAACAAAGCCCATCGCCTTTAATGCACGAGCTCCTGCAAGCGAGGTGCACGCCAATTGCGTGGAAGCATGGAGTGGAATTTTGGGGAATTGGCGATGGATGCGTGCGGCAAGTCCAAGATCTTGCACGATGACACCATCAATTGCAATCTTCTCCAAGAGCGCGAGGGAGGGTAAGAGCGCCTCCATCTCATGTGTCTCAATCAACGTATTTAATGTGACATACACCTTGCGCGGGCGCTCAAGATTGCGGGCATACGCAACGATTTGAGCCAATTCATCATCGGAGAAATTGGCGGCATCCGCGCGCGCAGAGAAGCGAGAGAGCCCCAAATAAATCGCATCTGCGCCATAAGCAAAGGCGGCAAGGGCTGCATCAAAAGAACCAGCGGGCGCAAGGAGTTCGGGAAGTTGCATAAGAAACGGTCCGAGAATTGAAAGGTGAAAGGGCTACATGAGCACGTGCGTAGAAATTGATCGCACCGAAGGTGCATGAGGTGTTAGAAAATCAGGAGGGTTTTGAGGGGATCAAAGAAGGCTTCCAAACGGTCTTTTTCCTCATGAGAAAGAGGACAGTGGGCGAGATTGAGTACACGAAGCGTTCGCCAACCCGTTAAATCCGCAGGCAATTGGCTGATCTTGGTGCCACTTAAGTCAAGTTCTTCCAAGCCACATCCCAATGTATCAGGCACACGCTCAAGCGGGTTGTTTGCCAACGTCAAATGGCGTAAGGCCTTGGGTTTGGCGGGGGCCTCACGGAGTTGATTGTCGGCGAGGTAGAGGCGTTCAACCGAATCGGGCAAAGGTGGCACTTGGGTGAGGTGATTGCCATTACATCTAAGCCAACGTAATGAGGTGGCAGAGAGATCGGGTAAGGCATTAATGAGATTGCGGTCAAGATTCAGATAGGTGAGATCCCGCCACTGACTTGCATCTTGGGGCAAAGAAAGCAGACGATTATCCGCGAGCCATAGCCGTCGAATCCCTTGAGGGACAATTCCCTCGGGTAGGAGCATGAGATTGTTGGCGGAGAGGTTTAAGTCAATGAGGGCCTCTGGAAAGTGTTGGGCATAGACGCGATCTGCGCCAATTGCTTTTAGATGCACCGCTGTCACGCTTTGGGTAATCGGTGGAATGGGTGTGATTCTTCCCTCCACCATCACCGTCTCTGCAACACCAAAGGGTGCTGCAAAGAGCATGAGGAACATTGTCCACCAGCGCATAATCAATCCCATTGTACAATTTCTCCGCAGACGATGGGAGTAAGCGTCCCATCAGCCGTTTCCAAAAGTAGGGCGCCATCTTCTCGAATACCCCGCGAAATCCCCTCGGTCGGCGTATCGGACAGTTTGACTGTAATCGGTAACCCCACTTTGCAATCGCAAGCATCGAGTTCTGCACGTAGTGCGGCAAGCCCCTGCTGAGTCCACCGTTCGTGTAGTAGTTCAAAGTGTTTGAGGACTTGAGCAAGCAAGACCAGTCGGTCAATATTACCTGGGATTTGTGTTGCACGATAGGCGACCGCCTTTGGTACTGCACCTGTATTGATCCCAATACCGATAATAATTCCTTCAAGTCCGCGGGCGGAGGTCTGTGCTTCACAAAGGATGCCGCAGACTTTGCGGTCGCCGATAAGGACATCATTTGGCCATTTCAGGCCCGCCTCGCATCCAATCTCGCGGAGCGCCAATGTCACAGCAAGACCCGCGACTAAGGGTAATGTGACGGCAATCTCTGGTGGCAACGTGGGGCGTACCAAGAGTGAGAAGAGCAAGCCCTGTCCGGGCTCGGCTAACCAACTCCGTCCGAGGCGACCCCGTCCAGCAGATTGCACCTCAGAGATGACGATGGTGCCTTCGGGTGCACCCGCCTCTGCCAACTTTAAGAGTTCGTCATTTGTGCTTGCACATGCTGCTAAGAAGTGGGGATAACGGCCAAAACACTTCGTTTTTAACACCGCCCCAAAGGCTTTTTCACGCAGATAAGCGAGTAGGGGGACGTCCGCTTCTGCGAAGTCTAATTTCCAGAGCGCATCTGGCGCACACCAACACTGCTCGATGTGTTCGCTCAATTGCGGCACCTTTTCATCCGCTTGCACGCATAATACGCCATGCAAAGTGATGGAGAACTCTGGATAAACATGCTCCACGGTTGGCGCATCTGCGATGGCTTCCACGGCGATTCCAAGCTCTTCTTCAATTTCTCGCACGGCGGCCTGCGCAGGTGTCTCGCCCGCCTCAAGTTTGCCGCCAGGGAATTCCCACTTAAATGCGGTGGACTGAAACTTCGAAGCGCCCCGCTTCACACAGAGCACTTCACCCGCCTCATTCAAAATTAGGGCTGCTGCCACAGTTAAATGCATACCATGCTCCGTCGTTTAGTCATCCAAAAGCGGACGCAATGCCGTTGCTAATTGTGCATAACCTGCTGCATTGGGATGCACAACATCTCTGAAATACGTAGGATTGGCCAAGCCGTCTGCGCCAGTAATCACTTGTCCAATATCTGTGAACCGGATTTGCTTACCATCTGCTAAGGTTTGCAAGAGTTCATTGGTGCGAGCGATACTGGACTTTAAAGGGTTGTTTTCGTAAAGTTTTTTTAATATCATATAAGCGAGGGATTTCCCTCTGGGCGATACGTTAGTGTGGCTTGCGTCCGACAAGGAAGAAGCGGCAGCGATTTGAGACGTATCGCCTATTTCTATTTCGTGGGGTTCTCTCCGTGGATAAATCCCTAGAAGTAAAATCTTAGCATCGGGCTGTTTCGCACGGATGAGCGTCAGCAATGCTGTGACATTCGCCGCACACGCTTCTGCAGTATCACCACGATGACCTAAGTTATTCGTGCCGATGTTAACGATAATCAATCTGGGCGCGATTCCATCCAGTTCGCCATTCGCCACGCGGTAGTACGCATTATCCACGTAGTCAAAGCCAAAGCCCAAATTCGTCACCACGCGTTCGCCGAATAAATCCGACCAAGCCGCTTGCCCAACGATACGATGCCCCTTGGGTTCGCCGCCCCACTGGTGTGTGATACTATCCCCAATGAAGACAATCTCTGGCTTTACATTAGTATGGCGCGCCAACACCTCTGCGTGGCGCGCCATCCAATTGTAGTCATCACGTTGTTGGGGTGCTACGTGTAAGGAGTCTGGGAGCGCCGTTACACAACCCGTCATTTGGACGCAGAGCGCCCCAATGATGCACATTGTACCGGCGAAATTCCGCAGGCTTACCACGTCATTGACACCTTACAGACGCTGGACTGCGTCTAATTCAAGCTCGAACAGTAAGTCGTCACGGCACACATCTGCGATGATTTCCTGCGCATAATCTGCAGGAAGCCCATTGGCCTTCAACCAATTCTGCCATGCGGGACGATCTTCAGGGCGCTTGATGTAGGCGATTGCACGCACTGAATCCTTAAAGGTCATATTGCGCGTTTCAAGGATTGCCTTGACCACTTCCATGGTCAGTTCGACCTGCTTATCAGCATCATCATGGTGCACCGTTTCGCCACCGGGCTCAATGCTTGCTGTGCCAGAGACGAAAACTGTGCGCCATTCAGGCGTAACAATCTCTGCGGCGCGGCTGAAGCTGCTCCGATAGTCCAGTGCAGAACACTGCAAAGGCGAGTCCAAAATAGCCTTCGTGGCGCGACCATCCTTCGGACGCATCGCGATTGCACCAACGATAATTTCGGCACCAAGCGTATTTGCGCAACCAATTCCTGTGCTTGCCGGGACAAAACCGCCAAAGACGTTGTGCTCTTCAAAGAACTCATCACGCACGCGATTGAGGACGTCATACCACTCTAAGAGTTTGTCCAAGTAGAGCCACGTGCGCACCACATCATGGAAAGAGTAGCCCTGTTCCTTTAACAACTTATCAATGTTGTCAAAGGCCGAACGCGCCTGCACTTCGCGGGAAGCAGAGAGATCATCAGGAGCCACACCCATTAAGAGCACGTATTCGGCATAGGCATCTTCATACTTTGCCCCCACGGCGCGGCCATTTTGCATCACCACTTCGACGGGCCCCTTCGTGGAGATGAAACGTTGCACCATCGGGGGCACATCGCCAGTGATTTCATTCACCAACCAAATCCCTGGTACATCCCCTTGCGGTAACATCGCAATCTGCGCGGGAGAGCCCCATCCATTGCGGGCAATTTCCACACCACGTGTGGGCGTTTCAAGGGTCTGCCAGAGCGTTCCGTTTAGCCAATTCAACATGATTTAATCTCCAAAATTAGCGTTTGTACCGCACATGCTTAGAGCGACAAGACGTAAATTTCGAGGTCGTTCAATTCTTGTTCCGTCAAATCCGAAGTGACACCGTGGTAGTCATCTTGGTTCCAAACGGTCAACACTTCACGGAGAGTCTTTGCGCGTCCGTCATACAGATAAGGAGCCGTACGCCAGACTTCGTTCAACGTCGGCACGTCGAACTTCTGTCCCTGTTCATCACGTGTGCCGAGTCCCAAGTCATAGAGCGGCGCCTTCGAGCCATCATTCGGATCGGCAGAAGCGGTGAAGTAGAGGTCAGGCTTGTGACAACGCGCACAGTCAGCCTTTTCAGGGCTATCAAAGATTTCCTTACCACGGGCAATCGCATCGGCATATTCTGGACGTGCCCACGGCGAGACCTGCGCCTTCATGTTCATCACATAGGCGTCAATGCAGAGCGTATCCTCTTCTGCCACTGCGCAGAATTGGATGTGACGGAAGCCTGCACGATTACAATGTTGCATGCTCTTGCGAATGCCCGTAATCATGGTCGGAGGCGTTACGCCACTGAGATAAAGCGACTTGGACTGCTTGGGATTGCCGATGCTATCGTTCATCAAGTCCCAGTTTAAGCCATCCACAATTGCATCCGGGTGACACGATGCGCAGCTCTGCCACTGTTGGAAGCACTTGGTGCCGTCATTGAAGAGCATTTCACCACGCAAAACCTTGTCCGCCTTCAAATCTGCCAACGCAGTACCATTCAATGGAATCACCTCAGGGCGCACCACGCGACGATCTTTGAAGGGCACCTTCACCAAAGCATCTGCGAAGTGACAAACTGCATACACGCAGTCCTCCGTTGCCACCACGCCACGCGGGCCATCTGCATCAAAGCGGAAACGGCGACGAATTCCTGTGAGGAAGGAGAGGTCATTGTGCACTTCATCGGCAGAGAACGTGACCTCTGTCACCTTCTTTCCTGCCGCCGCATCGTCCAAACGTTTATGCAGGGCGGTGCGATCAATTACGCTAACTTCACGCGTGCCAGCATGGCTCACGACGATGTACTGGTTGTCTGGTGTTAGCGTCACACCCCAAGGATTTGCGGCACCGAGGTCAATGTCATCCAAAAGCACCGTGTTGATGTATGCACCCGTCACGCCATCCAAAACAGAAAGTGCCGCAGTATTCATCCAACCACGTTCCAACTGCGTCGTGGGCAACTGATAGCGCGCCTGCGTATGGGTCAAGTAGATATTGGCGCCATCGGGCGAAGCCGTAATGCCGCGAACGCCTGTTGAACCATCAGGTAAAGGAATGTTTGCGACCACATTAAAGGTGGCCGTATCAATGACGGTTACCTTTGCGCCGACATACTTCACGGGTTCTGCGGCATCATCTGGCAACATATTGATGACGAAGAGTAACTTGCCATCCTTGCCCAATGCGCAACCATGCGTTTCGCGCACGCACTTTGCCGATTTGAGCAACTTCAGTGTTGCGGTATCATACTGTTGCACCGTGGCATCAAAGCGGTTACAGACGTACACATAGCGACCATCTGCCGAGACAATCGGAGCCATTGGATAATTGCCTGTGATGACCGATTCGCCGTCCGCACGGAAGAGACGGCCCTCATTGCCATCGTCAGCGGTGTAGAAAATCGTGCCGTCAGGGGCGACACATGCACCTGTTACAGGCAATTTTACTTGATCTTTGAAGAACCCGAAGAAACCGCCAGTGTACTTCTCGGCACCATAAGAGGCTTTGATTACACCGTTCAAATCACGCACCGTCACGCGATGAGCGCGCTTTTCTGCGATGATTAAGGCATCCTTCTGCGGGGTCATTGCCACCGTTTCAGGAGAAAGATACTGCGCCTTTGCGGCAAAACCGAAACTTATTAAACCGGCTAAAAGAAGATAACGTGTCATCGTCTCTGCTCCTAATAAAATCAAATGCGCGAAAGTATAGCACGTTTGCCAACGGCGACTGCCGAAAACCCCACCCAAAAATGGAGTTGCTTTCTATGGTAACCACGTCCAAACGCTTACTGTAAGTATAGCATATTTTGTGCGATTTCCTTACATTAATTAATAAGATAGAAAACTTTTATTACGTTTAGAAGAGTCATGGTGAGGGAGATAAAAAACGCGGGCCAGAGGCTCGCGTTTTGGGCTTTCATTGCGAAAGATTTTTTTGGCCGAATTAGTCAACCTTGGCGAGGATTTCGATCTCGCAGAGGCATCCCTTCGGGATATCCTTCACTGCCACGCAGGAGCGAGCAGGCTTGGAGATGAAATACTTGGCATAGACTTCGTTGAATGCGGCAAAGTCAGCAATGTCTGCGAGGAAGCAGGTGGTTTTGATGACTTTGGTGAAGTCAAGGCCGGCGGCAGCGAGGAGTGCGCCGCAGTTCTTGCAGGACTGTTCGGCCTGAGCGGTGATGCCTTCAGGGATGATGCCCGTGGCAGGATCCACAGGGATCTGACCGGAGGCGAAGAGCATACCATTGACGATGATGCCCTGAGAGTAGGGGCCGATGGCGGCGGGAGCTTTGTCTGTAGAGATGACGTTCATGTTTGTTCCTTTCAAAAGGGGAGTTATGAGTGAGAGAGGGATTCAAGAATCTTTGCCGCAGCTTCCACGCACATGGGGCAGGGAGTCTTGGCGGCCGATTTGATTTCGCGACAGGTGAGTGCGCCGACCTCTTTGGCGAAGGCGGCTTTAATTTCTTCTGCGCGTTCGGGGCACATCACGAGTGCACCATAGAGTGCACCACAAAGCCCCTCTGGGGCGCGACCGCCACCACAAGCGGCCATCTCGGCAATCTGTTCAGGGGTGGCACCAGCGCCTTCCACAACGGCTTGTGCGCAGTTGTGCAATTTAGGCACAGCGGTAAAGAGGGCGTGAGCCTTCGTCATTTATTCACCTCGCTTTTTCAAGAGGGCTTCCACGATGGCCACGTCTTCAGGAGTGTCCACGCCGACGCCTTCATCGTCGCAACGAATCACGCCGATGCGCCCCCCGAGCCAAAGGGCACGGAGTTGTTCGAGGGATTCGGTTTGTTCCAATGCACAGGGCGGGGTGGTGATGAGTTTCTTGAGGAAGTCGCCACGATAGGCATAGATGCCCAAGTGGCGCCAATAGAGGCCAGAATTGAGGTCGGGCTCGCCATCGCGACGGCAGGGAATCGGCAGACGCGAGAAGTAGATCGCGCTATCGTCCTCACGCAGAATCGCCTTCACCACGGTGCGCGCCATGAGTTGTTCCATCGACTTGATGGGGCACGCGGCGGTCGCCATCTCTTCACCTGTGCGAATCATGCGTTCGGCAAGGGCGTCAATGAGACCGGGGTCCATGAGCGGTTCGTCACCTTGGATGTTAATCACGATATCTTCCGGGCCTGCATTTGCGGCGACAGCCACGCGGTCAGTGCCAGAGGGCAATTCGCTTGCGGTCATGACGACTTCACAATCGGCGCCGATGGCATCACGAATACGTTCATCGTCGGTGGCAACGAGGACGCGGTCCAAGCGCTTGGCGCGCTTTGCCGCCTCGACCACCCATAAGACCAACGGCTTGCCCAAAATCGGCGTCAGGGGTTTGCCAGGAAAACGAGAACTTCCCCAACGGGAAGGAATCACTCCGATAACAGCCATTGTTGTACTCCTTTAGTGAGATAGAATAGAGAAAAGTTGGATTATTCCGGCTTGGCAGCGCGTTCCATCAACATGCCGACGGCATCTTCTGCGGTGAGATTTTCGTAGCACATCCGATAGACCACTTCGGCAATCGGCATCTCCACGCCATGTTCTGCGGCTAATTCACGCAACAACATTGCGTTATCCACACCCTCAGCCACCATTTGCATGGAGCCCATAATCTCCTGGATGGTCTGTCCCTTACCGAGACGTTCGCCAACGGAGTGATTGCGGCTGTGCGTGGAGGTGCAGGTAACAATCAAGTCGCCGACGCCTGCTAAGCCACTCAAGGTCTGCGGTTTCGCACCCACGGCAAGGCCGAGACGCATCATCTCTGCGAGACCACGCGTAATCAATGCAGCACGGGTGTTATCGCCAAATCCAAACCCATCACTCACGCCTACAGCAATGGCGAGAACGTTTTTGACCAAGCCGCCGATTTCAACGCCAAGGACGTCATCGGTGGTGTAGACGCGGAAGCGCGGACCATTGAAGAGGTTTTGGGCTTCAATGGCGAGGTTATGGTCGGCGCAGGCGCAGGTTACTGCAGTCGGAATGCGACGCGCCACTTCTTCTGCGTGCGAGGGACCCGAAAGCACCACAATGCGCTTTGTCTTCAAGGTCGTTTCAGCCACTTCACTCATGCGACGATGCGTTTCGGGGCAGACGCCCTTGGTGAGGCTGATAATCAACGTCTTGTCGGGGTCGATGAGCGGGGCGACCTGTTCGCAAATGGGCTTGTAAAACTTGGAGGGCACCGCTAGGACGACCACTTCTTTACCCTCAATCGCGGTCTTCATGTCGGCCGTCCAATTAATGGAGGGCTGGGACCGAATGCCAGGAAGGTAGCGAGGGTTTTCAAGGGTGGTGCGAATCTCTTCAATGTAGTCGGCAAAGGGCCCCCAAACGGTTACTTGGTGGCCATACGAATCTAAGAGTTGCGCGGCCGCTGTGCCCCAGCCGCCATCACCGATGACTGCAATGTTCATTTCGCTTCCTCCTGTTGTGCGCGCTTAGCATCGCGAGCGGCGCGCTGTTTAGCGGTAAATGCAAAACGGTTTTCTGTGCCCTTGCAAAGACGAACAATATTGGTACGATGTTTGAAGATGGCTAAGGCTGCCAAAGCAGTAATCAAGATGGAGTACCAAAGGGGTGTGCCTGCGTAGAGCGGAGACCACATTGCGCCACCGACCACGACTGCGGCCAAGCAGCTGGCCAGGGAGACATAGCGCGACGAGACGAAGAAGATGCCCCATCCTGCGAAACCTAAGAGGCCTGCGAGCGGTGCCACGCCGAAGAGCAGACCTAATGCAGTCGAGACGCCCTTGCCACCTTTGAAGCCGAGGTAAATCGGGAAGATGTGGCCTAACATTGCGGCCGTGCCGCAGAGCACGCGCAGGAGTAGGGTGGTGTTTGCAGGGATGTCTTCAATGAGAAGCGCCGGCAAAAAGCCGCAGAGGGTGCCGAAGATGCCTTTGAGCATGTCGAGGACAAAGGCGGCGATGCCAAACTTGGCACCTACGCAACGGAAGACATTGGTCGCGCCAATGTTCTTACTGCCAACGGTCCGCACGTCAATGCCGCGCGCCTTACCAATGAGTAAGCCGAAGGGGATTGCACCGAAGAGGTAGGCAATCACAAGCGCCAACGCGGGCAAGCCGAAGTCAAGCGCGATTTGTGTGAGAGAGCAGGTAGAGGTGGGTTCCATAAGTTTTCCTTAATCAGTGTTGGTTCAAATAAGCGACAAGGCCTTCCACAGCAAGTGCGTAGCCAGTCAAGCCGAATCCCTGCAACTGCGCGACGCAGACGGGGGCGGTGTAGCTCACGTGACGAAAAGCTTCGCGCTTGTGGGTGTTGGAGATGTGTAATTCTACGGTTGGGAGGCCGGCAGCGGCGATGGCATCACGCAGTGCCACGGAGGTATGCGTGTAGGCGGCGGGATTGATGATGATGCCATCATAAACGCCACGTGCTTGACCAATTGCTGAGACGAGTTCGCCTTCGATGTCACTCTGGAAAGCATCCAGCGTGGCGCCGAACTTTTCTGCAGTGGTCTTCGCTAAGGCTTCCGCATCGGCGAGGGTGAACGAACCGTAAATGTCGGGTTCACGCGTGCCTAAAAGGCGAAGATTGGGGCCATTGAGTAAGAGTAATTTCATAATTCTCCTTAGAGATAAAAGCGATCCATCCAGTAGGGGAGCACTTGGGCGGGGGAGATATTGCGCTCCAAATGAACGGTAAATTGTTCTAACATCGTGAGGTTTTCCAATAGTTTCGCGAGGGTATAACACGCGGCACGTTGTTGTAAAACTGGTCGATGTTCGGGGAAGTTAAGAGGGACGTCGGTCGCTTCACCGGAGGCTTTGAGGCGAACCAAATCGCGCATCCAGCGTTCAATTAAGAGGAGTAAATCGTTGCGCCACGATTTTGTCTTTGCACCAACGAGCGCCTTTAGGGTGTCGGCATCATCATCGATGGGGCTGTCTTTGCGTTCTTCTCGCACCGCTTTACCTGCGCGCTCAGCCATATCTTCCAAGACGCCACAGAGCACTTCTGCGCGAACGGTGTCCAGTAAGGCGGATTTCTCACGGATGTTGGTGAGCAAATCCAATACCGTCGTGCGCCACGGCTCATCCAATTCACGAGTACCGCCCACGTGGATGACTTGGCTACGAGAGATAATCGTAGGTAACATATCCGCGAGGGAGTCGGCTAAGAGTAAAAAGAGGGTGCGTGGTGGGGGCTCTTCCAAGGTCTTTAGGAAGGCATTCGCCGCTTCTGCTTTCATGCGGTCTGCAGAGACAATGACGGGGACCTTCCATCCGCCAGAGAGCGAGGATTGCTGCGCCATCGGTAGGATTCGGTCACGCATCATCTCCACGTCAATGATGCGACTGACCTTTTCAGGCTCGAACCACGGCATGTCTGGATGTGCACGGTCTGCGATTGAGGGCATCTCTCCGATGAGTTGGGAGCCAATCCATGTTGCAAGCGCGGCACCATCTTGGTAGACGGGGCCAATGATGATATACGCCTGTGCAGGACGCCCTGTTGAAAAGGCATTCTGAAGATAGGTCTTAATCTGTTCGAGATGCGTCATGTTTTAAATTATCGTTCAGTCGCACAGAGTCGTAATGCGTCAAATACCATGCCCGATGCGTAAATTAATACGAGTGAACCGGTGAGGCAGCCAACTGCTAATCGGACGTCAATGAGCCCGCTCGCGCAGTCATACACCATCGTTTGTAAGGGGAACCACGGCCATTGCGTCATGCTTCCAGTGGTCAAGGTTGTTAAGGCGAATACCACCAAAGGCGGTGCGAAGAGGCAACTGACCAATGCAAAGAGGAAGGTGGAGGCAGAGCTTCGTGAAAAGAGGGAGACAAAGGTTCCAAGGCTACACCATAAGAGTGCTTGTAGCATCAGTGCGCCACCTGCGAAGAGGAAGCCTGTCCATGAGTAAGAGAGTTGCGCATCTTCGGGGAGGAGCCACCGCAGGAGCACATAGCAAGAGGTTGCCATCCCTAAGAGATAAAAGAGGCAGAGCATCCATGCTGCGCCGACCTTTCCCAAAACCCACCACCGCGCACGCACGGGCGTTGAGAACATCAATCGGAGCATGCCGTTTTCACGGTCTTGTGTAAACCCTCTTGATGCCGCAACGGCGGCCAAGAAGGGGAGACCAAATGCAACCGCTAATCCCCACAAAGAGGGCAAGGTTTCGGTGGTGCCTTCGGCCTTCATTAAAAAACTTACCAAGAGTGCATTGGCGCCTGCCAACGAGAGGAAAATCGGCACAATGCCGTGCCCCGAGCGCACCAATTGCGGGAATTCCCGTCGTAAGAGTGTGAAGAAAATCATGCTTCTGTTTCCTTCCGAAGGGGTTCGGGTAAGAGCCGATTCATGGCGGTGTCGGCATCCAAGTCGTCCGCAACGATGCGTGCATTTTCAATCAGGACAAACCGTGTGCAACAGGCCTTCAAAAGGAGCGGGTCATGGCCACTGATGAAGACGTGTGAACGGGTGGAGACTTCACGGATGACATTGGCAATCGTACTCCGTTGGGCGGCATCTATGCCCACGAATGGATCGTCTAAGACGAGCACTGCGGGTGCAGAGAGCAACGCTTCTGCGAGTGCTACGCGACGTTGGAGGCCCAGGGAAAGTCGCCCAAGGAGTTCTTTCTTATGGGGTTGGAGTCCGCAGCGCAACATCGCTTCGTTCAATCGACGACGCAGACGGAAGAGGCCCACCCCATGAAGTCGTGCACGGAAGGCGAGATAGTGCTTTACGGTGAGTTCGCCATAGACGGGCGCCGACTCAGTGAGATAACCGACATGGCGTCGATAGCCGATGCCGATATCAGACTGAAGTCGACGAACGCGTCCACCAATTCCCGCTAAGGAGAGTGTGACCCTGCCATACTGCGGGACAAGCGCCGCGGCAATTAATCCCAATAAGGTACTTTTGCCGACGCCATTGCCGCCGACTACGCCAATGACTTCGCCGGGTTCAACCGAGAGGGAGGCCTCTTGGATGCCGCGGTTCGGCGCGTACAGTAGGGTAACATTCTCCAGTTTCAGCATATCAAGGTTCCGGTGTTGACGGGAATCAGTGTAAGAGGTTGTAGCCTGCCGCTTCAAGTGCGCCATGGATTTCGCCAATCTGGACGAAGTCACGGGTTTCGAGTTGCAGGTTGAGCACGCAGGTGGCAAGGGCGGTATCCATGGCGGAGGGGCCGTAGCTCACGTTGATGACATTACCACCGCACTTGGAGACAATTTCGGACACGGCTGCGAGCTGACCGGGCTTGTCCGGTAGGCAGAGGCGAATTTCGGTGCGGCGACCGCTAGCCTGGAGACCACGATAAATCACGCGGCTAAGGATATTGACGTCAATGTTACCGCCAGAGAGCAAGCAGCAGACCTTTTTGCCTTGCAGCTCGGGAATCTTGTCATAAATCATGGCGGCCACAGAGACGGCACCTGCGCCTTCGCAGACGAGTTTGCGCTGTTCAATTAAGAAGAGGATGGCGGCGGCGATTTCGTCTTCAGAAACGGTCACGATGCCATCTACGTACTGATTGACCATGTCGAAGGTCAGACTGCCAGGATGCTTTACGGCGATACCATCTGCAAAGGTGTTGGCAGAGGCGAGGGTCAAGCGATCCTGTGCTTCCACAGAGCGCTTCATACTCGCTGCTTCTGCGGCTTCAACGCCATAGACCTTACAGTCGGGCTTCAATTGCTTAATCGCATAGGCTACACCAGAGATTAAGCCGCCGCCACCCACGGGAATCATGACCGCTTCCACGTCGGGGAGCTGTTCCAAAATTTCAAGACCGACAGTGCCCTGGCCCGCAATGACATTCGGGTCGTCAAAGGGGTGGACGAAGGTCATGTTTTCTTCACGGCAGAGCTTCGCTGCGTAGGCACTCGCATCATCGTAAGTGCCCGGCACCAGGCGGACCTCTGCACCGTAGCTCTTCGTGGCTTCCACCTTCGCAATCGGTGCGATGTCGGGCATGCAGATGATTGCCTTCGCGCCGCGCTGTTGCGCGCCTAATGCCACACCCTGAGCATGGTTGCCTGCGCTGCAAGCAATCACACCGCGAGAGAGTTCTTCATCGGTGAGCGTAGAGAGTTTGTAGTACGCGCCACGCACTTTGAAGGAACCCGTAATCTGCAGGTTCTCGGTTTTCAAATAGACTTGAGAACGGATGGAGAGTTTGGGAGCATAGATCATATCCGTCCGGCGGGCGATTCCCTTAAGGACTTCGGCGGCTTCGCGGATTTTTTCTAATGTGACTTCTGACATGTCAGTCTCACTTTCCTTTGGGGTGTTGAATGTAGGCAGGCTCCACGAGTTAGAGACGCTTTAGCAAATCTGAAACGAGACGCGGTGTGACACCGCAACGTAACGCTACGGCCTTTGAACTCCGTCCACCAAGGGCTTTCGCCGAGGTGGGGTCTTCCAAAAGCCCAAGCAACGTTTTTTCAAGCGTGGCTTCATCGGGGGCTTGCAAAATGGCTTCATGTGCTAATAAATCGCTCATCACCGGACGGAAGTTTTCCGTATTGGGGCCGACTACGGTCGCACATCCGCAGAGGCAGGGTTCAATCATGTTCTGAGCGCCATGTTCATAGAGGGATTTACCCACAAATGCCACGTCGGCAAGGCCATAGAGCCCCATCAGTTCGCCTGTTGTGTCGGCGAGCAAAACGGTGTCTTCTGGCATGGGGGTGGGGGTGGCTACGCGTGAGCGGCGGAGGCACGTGAAGCCCGCTGCACGGATGTTCGCTTCCACTGCGTCGGCCTTTTCAAAGTGGCGCGGGGCGAGGATTAAGCGTAAGTTGGGGTCAATCGCGCGAGCCTTTGCGTAGACCTTCAAGAGGAAGGCATCTTCGCCCGGCCAGGTGGAGCCGCCGAGGAGAATGCGCGCATTGGAGGAGAAGCCTGCGCTAGTCAGATAGTCGCGCAGTTCGGCTTCTTTGGCTTCGTTGCGATGGGCCACGTCAAATTTCATAGAGCCAGTAACTTCAATGCGTTCGGCGTCGCATCCTGCATCGCAGAGGCGTTGGGCATCAAGGTCGGACTGGGCATAGATGCGCGTCATCATGTTGAGCACGGGGCCGAACCAACACTTCAAGCGGCGGTACCCTGGCGCGCTTCGGTCGGAGATACGGGCATTCACCAAGAAAACAGGGATGTTGCGTTGGGTTGCCAAACGGATAATGTTCGGCCAGAGTTCCGTCTCCGTGATGATGTAGGCCTCTGGACGGATGGCCTCTAATGCGCGCTTGACGCATCGTGGCATGTCCAATGGATTATGGATCAAAATGTCGGTGTCACGGACCTGTTTCTGCGCTTGCGTCCACCCAGTGCTACTGGTCACCGAGAGGACGAAGGCGATGTCGGGGGATTGTTGGCGCAGTTCTTCCATGAGCTGGCCAGCCACCGCCACTTCGCCTACGGAGACAGCGTGAATCCAAAAGCGCTTTCGGCCATCATTAAAGCGTGCCAAAATCTCTGGCGGATAGCATCCGAAGCGGTCGGCGAAGCGATTGACATAACCGCCACGTCGCGCCATACGCCACAGGAATTTGGGCATCATGCAAATGTAAGCGATGGTAAAAAGGAAGTTGTAGAGGAACCATTTCATCGCATGCGGTCCGTCAATTGGATACGCACCGCGCCCAAGTGTGGCGCTAATGCGGTTTTGAGTTTGGGGACTAAGGTCCGATTGTAAAGATAACGATCACCCTTGCGTGCGAGGGAGAGGGTGATAATGCCTGCGCTCACGGATTCTACTGCGAGGCGGTAACGCTCTGTCGCGGGCATTAAGCGGTCTAATGCCGCAACGACCAACGCCTCGGCCGAATCAACCGCTCCAAGCTGTTGCTCTAAAGCATTGAGCGTTTTTCGCAAAAATCCGGCGAGGGGCTTTACTTCGTAAGCGCCCACTGCGCCAGACATGCCATAGTCACGCGGTAAATCGGCCGGGTGAAGGTGTGAGGAGTAAGGGGGCGGCACATCATAATCAGGGGCACCCGCCACTTCGAGTGGCGTTGGGGTGCCCTTTGAAACGAATGTGCTCGACTTTTTCAAGCCGCTCCTTAGCGGACGGAGTCCATCTCAGCGCGGATGGCAATTGCTGCCGCCACGGGATCGACTGCTTCGAGAATCGGACGACCCACCACCAAGTGGGTGGAGCCATCACGCACAGCGCCAGCAGGTGTGGCAACGCGCTTTTGGTCGCCCACTGCGGCACCTGCGGGACGGACGCCAGGGGTGACAAAGACAACCTTGCGACCATTTGCCGCAGGGATTAAGACCTTGTTCATGTTGGCCACTTCCTTGGGCGAACACACAATGCCGTCGGCACCGTTGGTAATCGCCAGCAAGCCCATCGCTTCCACCTGGTCCGGCATTGCACGCGTAATGCCCAAATCGGTCAAGTCATCCTGGTCAAGCGAAGTCAAAGCCGTCACTGCCAAAATCTTCGGTGCCGCCGCACCAAAGGACGCTGCCGCCTCTGCTGCCGCACGGATCATAGCCTTGCCACCCGTAGAGTGAATGGTCATCAAATCAACGCCGAGGGTCGCGCCAGACTTTACTGCGCGTTCCACCGTGCGAGGAATGTCGTGAAGCTTCAAGTCAAGAAAGACGCGCTTGCCCGCATCCTTCACCAACTTCACCACATCTGGCCCCTCTGCCGAGAATAATTCAAGGCCAATTTTGTAAAAATCAACAGAATCCCCAAGACGACGCAGCACATCTGCGACTTCAGCCTTGGTCGAAACATCAAGTGCAACAATTAAATCTGCCATGACAATGCATCCTTTCATTCAACACATTTAGTATACAATAAAAAAGGAAAAACGTGAAGTAAAAAAGAAGGTGAAAAGCAAGAAAAACGTGAACAAGGTGAAGGGGATAAGGGCGCTCCAAGAGGCCTAAATGCGGGATAGGGCATGCCCTCCGAATCATCGCCTCGGTGTCGTGGTCACATTTCTCCATCCGTCTTCTAATCGGTCGCAGTACAGAGCGCCCCCCTGCCGCAGTGGGCAGGGGCCACGATAAATACCGGCTACTAAGTGGTCACTGAACTGCCCGTCTTCTAATCGGCCGCAGTCCAGTGTGGTACCGAACGACGGGGACGCTGCGCTCCCCGCAAATGCACCCCTACCAAAGGTAAGGGGAACACCCCTCGCTCCACGGCCGCGGTGGGCAGGGGCCACGATAAATCCCGGCTTCTAATCGGCTGCAGTCCTGCCTCGTCCCCAGATATCTTTCTTTTCATCCTCGTGAGCACCAGTAAAAGCATCCGTTAGGATGCGTAGGGTGCAGGACTCAGTCCTGCCGCAGGGGTATGGGGGCGGCGCCGCCCCCACATTTCTCCTCCCGTTATCCCTTTTATCGCTTTAAAATCGCTTACGCAGGTTTGTTACTTTCTCGGATTTTTTATCAACTTTTCGTCTGTTGAAAACTTTTTTTGAGTTATCAACAATGCAGGATTTTCGATGCGACTCTTTCGCCGTAGAGCGGATTTTGAGGGGGAGAATGACGAGGAGGGTAAAACTGCATAACTCATTTAGTGAAAAAGAGATAAAGTGAAAAATTGGTAAAATCAACTCCGCTACAGTCGCTTCCTTGCGAAAAAATGGGTCATGAGGGGAGGAAAAGTTATCAACAAATGGAGCCTTTTTGGGGGAATGCTAAAGGAATTTTGGGTCAATATGGGCGAAATTGACCCGAGAAACAGGCGAAATTAGGTGGCCAATATGGGCGAAATTGGGTAGGTAAAGTCGCCCATTTCCCGTCAGGAAAGTCGCCTACTTTTCGCGACAGTTGAGCTTACACG
>JAEIGA010001627.1_pt1 | contig 35246 bp, 23 predicted proteins | sample 9270691 | NCBI WGS metagenome assembly JAEIGA01 (sample SAMN17057246, study PRJNA624740) | gut metagenome | biome: biome; isolation source: fecal sample | host: Bos grunniens | place: China: Xizang | collected 2019
ATTAGTAACAGAGATAGATAAAAAAGAAAAAAGAATAACTAAATGTCTTTTCATGGTTACCTAAATTAAATGCGAATTTCAACGCAAAATCTTCTTATCTTCGTGTAATAATGATTGATTTTCACAATGAGAATCAATACGCAATCTATAAATAAATTATCTAATCTATTAAAACTGAATCTTTTACCACAATTCTTTCCTATAAGAAAAGAACAAACGTTGCTAAGTAACGAAAAAAAAAGAGAAAAAAGTTCTATCTACAAAGAATTTAATGAATTAAGAAAAATTAATTGACAAATATCAAATAAACAATAAACTTAACTTATTTTATTGAAAATGAGCAAAAAAATACCATTAATGTAATTGAAAAAATAATCCCTATTTTTATGTTGATGTATTATTGTGAACTATTATCAAAAGAGATGAATAAAAACAGCCCTCAAAGATGAGCAAACTTATAATTTAAATCCGCGTATAAAATTTTTAATGAAATTTTAAACAGCATCTAAATGTTTACTAATTTTGTTGTGTCAAAATAGATAAAAACACAATTCATGAAAGCGAGAGAAAAAGAGATTAAACGAATTACTATAATAGGAGCCGTTGCAAATACAATTCTATCAATAATAAAAGTATTTGTAGGAATTTTCGGGAAAAGTACAGCTATGATTGCAGACGGAATTCATTCTCTTTCCGATTTGGCAAGTGACGCAGTAGTGCTTATCTTTACCCATATATCATCGAAGGGGAAAGACAAAGGACATGCCTTTGGCCATGGAAAGTTTGAGACATTAGCCACACTCATTGTAAGTATAATACTTATGATTGTTGCGGTAATACTCATGTCGGAAGGAATCCAATCCATCCTTTATGTTCTAAATGGGAAGACAATTCCGGCTCCGAATCACATTGCCCTATGGGCTGCCATTGTCAGCATTGTAATAAAAGAGTTTTTATATCAAGCAACGATAAAAGTTGGAAAAAACGTAAATAGTCCTATCGTAATTGCCAACGCATGGCATCACCGAAGTGACGCATTCTCATCAATTGGAGCATTAATTGGTATAGCTGGAGCTATTTTTCTTGGAGACAAATGGACTATTTTAGACCCCATAGTCTCTTGCGGAATCAGTATATTCATTATAGTAATTGCCGTAAAAATGGCATTACCTTGCTTAGAAGAACTACTTGAATCATCTCTCCCCGAAGAAGTAGAGAAAGAGATAATAGAAATAACACAATCTGTTACAGGAGTAGAAGATATACATGATTTAAAGACACGACGCAATGGAATTTCTTTTATCATTGACGCTCATGTTGTGGTAAATCCCGATATTTCTGTTGTGCAATCACACGACATTGCTACCAATGTTGAAAAGGAATTAAAACAGAAATATGGTATTGAAACACAAGTCTCAATTCATATAGAACCCGGCAAAGAAGCCGAATAAACCGTCATTAAATTAAAATAACGTCTATAAATTACGATTCCTATTTTTTGTAACAAATCTATTTCGAATGCTTTTGAATTCATTTTATTTAAAATGCTCTTTAAAATCATCTCGACAGAATTTATGGAACTTACCTTAATAAAAAGTGGCCTTACAATCACTTGCAAGACCACTGACAATATATCTATAAAAATAATTAAATAGTTAAGGTTTAAGAATTTATATGTTTTGCTTTAAGCAAAACTTTATTAGGTACGGTAAATTTAATGTGTCTTCCTCCATTTTTTTCAAATAGTTCAAAGAAAAGATTGTGTTTGTCCGGAATAGTAAATCTTTTGAAAAAAAAGACTACCGAATAACTCTCCTTTGCACTAATTTTTTCCGAATTATTTTCTGTATAAGTATATATGGGTGTTTTTTCATCTGTTTGAAAAGCCTGCTTTTTGGACGTCCGTTTGTTAATAACGTAACTCCTAATAAAATCTATCTCGTAATCAACCTGTGAGTTATTCTGGACATCAACCAAAAACATCATAACATCCTCATAGACAAAAATAGACCGGAGACCAAAAACCATCTTGTTCTCCATTGCTCCTAAATTTCTCAACTGTGTCCCGGCCGATAAAACCTTCTTTGCCAACTTTTTCATCTCCGGTTCTTTTAATGAATGATCCGAGAAGATTGCTTCAACCTGATTCTCATCGGAAATATTATAATTAACAATTAAGGGCGATTCCATATATGAAACCAAGAAAGGGAAAAGTGTACCATCCTCCGTAAGAACCGTAAGAGAGGTCTCATTGAAGAAATCAAATCCATAAGAAACAGATTTACATTTAATAATATTTTCTATTCCTTCTGCCGATTCTGCAATAATTGTATCCAACCCCACACCCACATCAACAACACGTTTATCGAATATCAAATGGCTCGTTTGCTTATGCGATAATTCTATTTTAAATGCCGGAATTTCAATTCTTTCCTCCTCTACTTGAAAAGCAATTGCAGAAATCTCTTCCCCATAGTTCAGCCTATAAGTATGAACAACACCATCCATCGTGATAACCGTAATTGAAGTTTTGTCAAAATAAGGTATAAGACTTTTAATTCTCAAAACCGAAGGGATGGTACACTTTTCAATTAAAATTTCTTCTGTTCCCATATCAGCATATTTGATATCACTATTAAATTTCAGGTACACCCACTTTGTATCTGATATTTCCAATGAGTCCAATCCACTTCCATTTAACGATAAAGCAAAAATTGAAGTAGAGAAATACATAAAAAAAATCGCAAAGTAAAATTTAATCCCTTTCATCTGTCTTAATTATTAGTTTATAGTTAGCTGGTAATGTCACTTTTGTTCTTCGAATCGAGCCATTCACAACATTTTTAGTCGCATTCACAATTGCATTTGCACCAGAACTCACAATTCCTGTTAATCCATTAAAATTGATATCTGCAGAAGATACAGTTTCACTTGAAGCCTCTGTTTTTGCATCATTAACCAAATTATCCGGAATGTAAATACCTAAAAAACCATCTTGGTCATATATCCTTCCACGAAAAGGATAAATATTATTTTCAAATGCAATATTTTCAATATCTATATTCACTCTATTTTCTGAAAAAGAAGCCATCCCAAAAATAATTGTGTTACGAGGGATAGTAAAATTTTCAATCACAATCGGATCCAAGATTCTGAGTTTGATTTGGGATGACTCCGTTACATTTTTTTGTTCTCCATGAATTACTGCCCGAATACGCCCTTTTACTACCATTGGTGAGGATGAACCACCCAATGTCCTAAATCCATTTTTCTGTTGCATTGGTTGGGACTCTACAAGATTTTTTTCTTGTAATTCACCCTCTTCTGAATTATCTTTAGTTCGAGTATTCTCTGAAGAGTTATCCATTTTCTTCCCATAATATAGTTCCTGCAAACGTCTTTCTCTCTCTGCAATCTCCGCTTGCATTTTTTCCTCCCAATCCTCCTCGTTCATCTCTTCCGAAACCACAATTTTAGACGATCTCTGACTACACCTTTGAGGCTTTCTCTGTGCAATCTGCTCCCTATTCTGCACAATCGGATCATCAGCAGGACCCACAACAATCTCTTTTAGCGCATCAAAAATCTTTTCATCCAAAGCCGTGTCCGGATTCTCTACATCAACATTTCGTTCATCATCTTCCAAAAATAAGAATGAATTATTCATTTCATCCATTTCCTTTTCTTGTTTAAGAAGATGTGTCGCTTGTTTAAATGCCTCTAGTCGATCATTCGGAATTTTATCCACCATCGCATCCGGAAAAGTATCCATATTAAACGTATGACTCTCTGCCGAACGAAGCGTCTGCGTACCACCTCCCAACATATAAAATAATGCCGAAAATCCGAGAAAGAAAAAAAGAGTACAACCCTGAACCAACAATAGGTTTCTTTTCCGCTTATTATCTATCTTCATTTTTACAATCCTTAAGTGTATCCAACTCCTCAATCAAAATTAAGAATGAATCCCTTGAAGAAGTAAAATGATCATGAACACGATTCAACTCACTACTTAATTCATTCAATTGTTGTTGTGTAATTAACTGATTGTCATCTCTTTTTTCAATTTCTAAAATATCAGAAAAACCAACTATCTTTACCATTGATTTAGTAGCAAAACCCAATATTAAAATAACGCAAAAGATTACAACGTAAGTTTTTCTTTCTACGATAGGAATCCTATTTAAATAGTCTATAAGTTTTTCTTTAAAATTTACTTTTTGATTATCCATAATTTACAAATTTGGTAGAACATTCACTGAATAAATTGCTGTTAATAGTTGCTAAATAACTAATTATCCTATCTTTGAACACTTCTAATTTCTTTCATATCATTAACTTGCCAGTTATTAATAATAAACCCATGAGGATTATTATCCGAACGTGGAGAATTTATTAACTCACAAGATGTTATTAACTGATAATACGAGACAGAAGATCTTCTCATAATCGAACTAATTGCATAAGTTTTTGCAGTATAAGGATAAATATCCATGTTCAGCTTAATTGAATCAATTCGGATTTCATTAATAATCCCTGCACCAATCATTTTCTGATAATAACCACTTTCTTGACGAGTTTTATAAAACTCAAGAGCCGAATTATCTGCCAAAAACAAAGCTTGTGTTATATTGTCTTCGATGGCTGCTCCATCCGGAGCCAACGTAAAGAAAAGCTCGTGAAACCACTTTACATGAGCTTTCGCCTCAGCAGGTTTGTTCATATACACATCTTGAGAAAGAGCAAGCATCAATGATTTCCCATTATCTAACACATAAATTTTCTCTCTCTGTTTTTCAGCAAACTGAAAAGATTGAAATATTGCATAAGCAGATAAACCTAATGAAAAGAGAGTTATCCCTATTAAATAAAAACGAGAAAGAGCAAACGCGCCCTGAATATTTCTTAAACTCTTTAACATTGTTGTACATTTTTAGAAATTAAAGATGATACATTCCCTTTTGATTGAAAAACAATCTTTCTCTCCCTAGACCTTTTGAAAAACTTTAACACATTCGTTGGCAGACCGGATCCGGAGACACCGGATACCATCTTTGCAGCCGCAGCAGAACCTGCAATTGTAATTCCGCCCATAAGTCCCTCCATAGTACCTGCACTTACAATGTATGATGCAATATTAGGAATCATCAAATACAGAACAATGAATGCAATTAAGAAGATAATATAAGAAATTGTAATAGACATTAAAGAAGAATCAACATCCGACAAAGAATTTGTGAGTGCTTGAATTGCCTCTTGATAATATCCAATATGAGTCTTGATTAATAATACATTTAACTTATTAATTATCACATCCATAATATTTGCGATAGGAATAAATAGACAAACATTGATATATTTCCCTAACCAAGAGGTCCAATTATCTTTAAAAGCCGGCAGAACAGATATTGCAAAAGTAAACGGACCTAGAACAATTAGAATGATACGAAATGCATAACTAATGACCCTCAAGGTTAATTTAATCGCTCCAAAAATAATCGATGCCAAATATTCCAACGATTGTAAAAGCAGATTGATGCAATTATCCAATAAATGGTCGAAAAAAGTAGATACTGAACTCACCTTAAAAATATTACTCCAAAAAGTAGTACCATTTTGTTCCAATGCAGCCTCTTTTTCTCTAAATTCCGATCTAATATCAGCCAACTTATCCTTCTCTTTGATTAACTCTTTTCTATCTATAGCCAATGTTTCTGTATAAGAATTAATAGGAGATAAGATTCCATCAACTAGATTATAAACCAGAGAGAAATTCATAATTACAACACCAATAATAAACGGACGGATAAGCACAGAAAAATCAATAGGACTTCCTTTCGCCCAAGTTTTCATCAACAAATTCCCAAAATATACAAGCGCAAACAAACCACATAAGAAAAAGCACAATTCCGTTAATCCGGAAAGTTTATCCAAACATCCCTGAAATAAATTCTCCGCAAATTGATTTGAAAACAAAGAGGATAGATTTATAGATGTATCGTTATTCATTGTTTAAAAATTTATAAATGAAAAAAGGTGATCTTCTCTATTAGTAGAAACATACGGAGATAAATATCTAAGATAAATATCATTCATCTCGTCTGAGGTCATTTCCATCTCTAATTTTAACGTCCTAAGCTCTTGAAGCCGCTCAAAATCAGACAATTTTACACCCTTATCAGCATTTTTATCAGAGACTACTGCAGTCGCTTTTTTAGAAATTTCTTTTATATTATCACAACAATTGATCATTTCTGCTATGCACATATACTTCTCATCGTTATTCAATAAATCAGAATTAAAAATGGCGTTTTGCATTGATTTGAAATTTCTGATTATCGATTCTCCCTCAGAAATAATATCAACAACCTCCTGAGCACTTTTCACAAAAGAGGAAACCACCTCAATATTCTGCTGTAACTTACGACTTTGATCGAGAGCTTTTCTAGCAAGATCTATCTGTTCAATAAACTTATATTTCTGCTCAATTTGTTCCGTCATCTCTTCCGTTGCCAAAACAAAACGCTGAGCCACAGAAGCAGGATCAGAAATTACCATTGCCCCTTGAGCACAAATATGAAAGTGTACTCCTACACTTAAACAAACCGAATAAAGTAATTTTTTCATGATTTAAACTCTTTAATATAACATGGAATAGCTTTTATTATACTATTGCCATTTTGTTTCATTAGATTCTGCAATCTACCCTTTTCCTCCTTGTCCGTAGTAAAAGTACAATACTCCTCTTTGCTTACCTCAACACCATAAACCGCACAAAAATTTCTCAGAGAAATAAATACCTCTTTATAGCGAGAACGAGAAGAAAAGTTCAGATTGTTATTAACCGAAAAAAGTATGTTCTGTTCCTTTGCTGAAAGCGCAAAAATCTCTTGAATAATAGATACCTTCTCCTTAAAATCCCTTAAATCCAATAAGATTTTACAATGAGACTGAGTAATCATAATATCCTTTATAAACTTGTTTCCAACCAAGTCATCAGGCTCTTGAGTTACGATTGCTATTTCGCCAAAATGTTTACGAGCAGTTCTATAAAGATAACCAATAAACGTTGCCATTCCCTCTTTTGCAATTGCCTGCCATGCCTCCTCTATCAACATTAATTTCCGCTGGTCAGAAGGCAATCTCCTAATTTTATCCATAAATGTGGACATTATAATAAGAGTTACAATCGGGAAAAGAGTTTTATTATCTTTTATATTATCTAATTCGAAAACAATAAAGCGTTTTTCCAACAAATTCAGTTCAGACTTAGAATTGAGTAAATGACCAAACATTCCCCCCGTTTCAAAAGGTTTTAATACTTGAATCAAATCATCCACATCAAAGTTCTCAATTCGGACATTTAACTCCTCTTGAATATAAGGCTTAAATGTGTTGATTAAATAATGATAAAAGGTATCAAAACAAGGTTCAATAGAATAATCATTACAGATAAGATCGACATAGTTATAAATAGCAACCTTAATATGCGTAGATTCTGTATTACTCAATCCGGCATCGCCTCTCCAAAGTGTTTTTATCAGGGTTAGTAACTGCTCTTTTTTCTCTTCGGAATACTCATAATTTTTTTCAAAAAATGGATTAAATGACAATGGATTATCTTCAGTATAAGTAAAATACAACCCATCATCTGAGTTTGTCTCCTCAGAAATCATTTTACATAAACCCTGATAAGAGTCACCTACATCCACCAAGACAACGTGACATCCTTGTTCCCAATATTGCCTTACCAAATTATTCGTAAAAAAAGATTTCCCCGAACCTGATGGACCAATAATAACTTTATTTCGGTTATCAATCCAACCTAATTTTTTAGGATAATCATCCAGATCAATCCTTACCGGAATTCCGGATAGTCTATCCGTTAAGAAAATCCCAAAATCAGAATTTTCTATCCAATTTTTATAATTAGTGTCAAAGTTTAGAAAACAACAAGCTTGTTCCAAAAAAGTAAGAAATGTGAGTTCTTGAGGGAATTGAGAAGCAGCTCCCGGTATGCCACCCCAAAACACTTGGGGAACAATTTTCTCAGTTTTGGTTTTAGTACAACAATTCATTTTAGACATTGCCGCATCAACCATTGCATTTTTTTTCAAAAGGTCATTCCAATTAACATCCCACGTTATAACATTAAACGCACACCGAACCGTTCGTTTTTGTCCCTCATAAGCTTCGTCCAAAAACTCCATATTTCGCTGTAAATTGATACTATTTAAACGAGATGCATTCGCGAATGCCTGTTGCAATTTCCCCTTTTGTCGAATACTATCCAACGTTTTTTTATCCTCATCAAGAAAAAAATATTGATTAAAAATATGCTCACAATTCAATAATAATCCCAAATCAGCAGTAAAACTTTGAGGCAATTGAAAATTGGGAGGACTTGACAATTTAGAATTAATTGAAAAGTTGCAAACCGAAGATGGAGCTGCATCGAGATTAGAGATAGAATGACATGAAACATATTGGTCTCCAACCATTAAGCAGCCATCCTCCACGTGTAGATCATTCAAAACTGTGCCTTTAGTAAATTTTAAATTAAGATACTTTTCAATAATCCCAAATTGCAAATCATCTCCCAAAAGTTCAATTTTATCTAGTTTTCTTGCAGTAATCCCATTATCTGATAAAATCTGGATAAACCGAGAAACCGACTGTGAAAAATCATTCAACCGATTCTCATCCAATTGATCTTTAGGGATTAACCTGTTTTTACATAATGAAGATAAAACAGAGGTTGTCTCCATATTTGTTTTAGAAGAAAGCGTAATATAAAGAAAAGAGCGATGAGATAGATAGGGTCTTCCACTAAAATGAAATCTATAAGCTTTACTTAAAAACGATTCTCCGTTAGACTTAATATCACAATTAGAATAAGTATAGATGTCTTGCTTATGCAAAATTGTGTAATCCGGAAAATCTCTCATACCAGAAACGAAACACTTGTGCAAACTATCGTATCTGTCCACATCAGACGTAAATGACTCTATTAGGGTCAATTCCAAACAAATTGTTATATCTGCAGACTTTGATATTAAAAAACCATCATCATATTTCCATAAAGGAAAGATCCTCTCTATCAAATTGCTCTTTACATTAAAATTCATCTTTCTTACAAATTATCATCGCTTTCACTCGTGTGTCATTTTGTATCCTCTGGTACATTTTTCTTTCACCTCGCTCAATTAATAATCCATTTTCGCCATATTTAGCATTCAAATAATAGGCACCTCCCACACAGGCTATAACTATAATAGAAACAAAAATTATAGTCACAGAAAATGGTAAAAATAAACCGAATACGAAATACATCAATATCGAAAATACAATTCCACCTAAAGCAATAAATACATAAGTTGTTTGTAATCCTTTAAATTCAAAAGAACGTCCAACTCCTTTGTTTATGGAGTACTCCATTTAGGCAAAGAAAAAATTCTTAACAACCATAGAAACCACGCATGCGATAACTAAGCCGCCAACCCATCCTCCGATTTTTTTAGCTGAATCATTGTCTCCGTTAAACATTTTATAGGCTACTACAGCTCCACCAACCAACGCAAACAAACCACATACAGACATAAATAAAGTCAATGCTGGTGAAATCATTTTATCCAACTGAGTATTGGCAGCCTTTAATGCCTCTGATGCCTGCTTTTGAGGAAAAGCTTCACAAACCACAAACAAAAAACAAATTACATTAAAAATTTTCCTTTTCATTTTTATAAAATTTATCAATTAACTACTATATCTCACATCAAGACCAATTACTTCTCTTCAGTCTTAACTTCAGATAATGACTTTTTCTTCCTTACTTTATTGATTGAATCTTTATCGCCAAATAAAAAGCAAACACAAACCGACATCACAATATCTACGCAAACACAAACAACAACATTGACGATTAGGAAATCAGACCAACTTATTTCTGATAGTCCAAACATATTTATTTCCATTTTTATAAGAACTCTCTCCAGAACTCCTTCTCTACTCACTTAATATAGTCACTCAATATCACAAACAAAAACCTTCACATCTAACTTTGACTCTCTCATCTTTCGAGTGCAAAAATATAAAAAAAATTCAAACTGACAAAATAAAATAACATTGTTTTACTATTTTTATTAAATTTATTTTTATAATATTATCTATTTTAATGAATTATTTCTTATATTTATATTTATTATATGATTTATTTTACAAATTTGACTTTTTTATATGTTTTTGATTATTCAAAATCCATTTAATAAAAATCCATCTTAATTCCCTCTTAAAGCATCGGAGAATTTCAAACAGATTTAATTTTCCTTACGGATAAAAACCGTCTGAAATTCCCTCCTGCTACAAGAAATAAATACGTAAATTTAAAAACCTTATAGATACTTTGCTTTGAGCCTCATTGAGAGAGTTTTTGGGTAATCAAAAACTATCGTCATAATAGCGAATGAAAGAAATCTAAAAGAAAACCTCAAAGATGCTACTACATAATTGAAATTGAATAAAAGGAACTACTTCCTGTCATACTTATCCTATTTCTTTATCACCTTAAACCTCCTTCCTTCAATCTCTAATAAATAATTACCAGGTAACAAATAATCAACCTTCAAAAGTGTTGAAGAGTAACCCTTACCTTGTAAAAGAGTTTGTCCCAACAGATTATAAACTCTATATTCAAACTCTCTATTTAGGTAATTAATTTCTATCCAATCATCAAACAAAGTTGGATATACTTGCATATCAAATGACATATCATTGTCAAAATTACCCTCACAATAGTCGTCGGATATAAAGCCAACACCTGTTTTTGCATTCCTAACACTTTCCCATGGAATGTAAAGTGCCGATGATTCAACGGTATCACGACATCCATTTTCTGATACTGCATACATTTTTACCGTATATCTTCCTCCGGTGTAGAAATAAGAAAGCGGATTTTCTTTGTATGAATAAAGACCTTTGGCGCTTAAATCCACATCTCCAAAATCATCATAATCTTTTGAATCAATTAAGAGCCAACCGATCGATTGTAACTTTTTCTCCGTTGTATTAAAGAATTGAACCAATGCTCCTTGCTCAATCTCAACATTATCTGTTGTAGCATGGTATCTAATATCATTGTTTTGAGTTAATACAGAAAATTCAAAATCTGCTTTAAATAATTCAAAATCTAATAAATAAGTCTTTACTGAAGAAAGCCCTGTTTTCTCTGACACTCTTTCTATCTGTAATTCTATCGGACGAGAAATATTTTTTAATGTAATTACAAAATCTCCCACGGGTTTAATCAATTCTCCTTCGGAATACTTTTTCAAATGAAGATAAATATCATCGTACCCGTTCAAGCGATATGAATAGGCTCCAGAACAAGTTGGCAACCCCGAATAACTTAAATAATCACCAATCCTAAGCTGACATTCATCCCCTACACACAAAGCATTTTGTATAATTTGGATCTGTTCGTCAAGAATCATCGGAACATCATTCAGAGTCAACAATTTAAATCCTTCTGAATAGGTCGTTCCGCATAAATTTTCTGCTACCAACCTATAATATCTAACATCAAAACTATCTTGAATTTGAATGGATAGAATTGTATCTCCATTAATCTGTATTGGTAATGAAATCTTCTCCCAATTTTCATTATCATCGCTCACCTGCCAGTAAGCATTGTATGCATCTTTAATTGTTGCTAGTAAAATAATTTCGCTGTCGGAAGTTTTTTCTGCAAAATATTCTGACAATTTTAATCCTCTTTCTGAAAAATATGAAGAGTCTTGCTGCGTAATAATCTTTCCAACAGTCGGCTCTTCCACCAAAGTAACCAGAACTTCATTGCTATACAAGAGATACTCTCCAGAATAGGTTACACGTCTATACCATGTTTTAACCTCAATAGGATCCGGCTTATACTCTTTTGTCGTTGCACCTTCAATGTTCACATACTCCGGTTTAGAGAAATATTCATTTCGATATTGCCATTGATAATGATACACTCCGGTTCCTCCTTCTACATCCGTGACAACAAAACTTGGTACAGTTACTCCTTTACAAATCTCTATTGAACGGTCACTATGAATACGTCCTCCCCTTAATGGAGTAATACGATAATCGGAATAACAATCCCCTATTTTTTGAATCTTCAACAATGAGTCTTTGTACAAAGTAGATGTGTATGGAAGTGTTTGTGACCCATAAACCATAATCGGCAACTCACCATCTCCCATAAATTCATATCCGGTTGCAATTTCTTTATTTCGTGCATATAAAATAACAGAATCAGAATCATCCGTCAATTGAGTTATAACTTCTAACGACAATTCTTTTACATAATCGATTGTCTCTACCGGTTTCGCAATAAACGAAAGAGAGTTGCTCCAAAGTGTATCGCATCCATTGGTTACGCGCCTTTTAACAAACATCGTATCCTCCACTTGTAGGTAAATATCTTTCTTATTTTGCAATAGAATTTGTCTCCACGACTGATTATCAGAAGAGCAGAACCACGAAAATTCTATATGCTCACCATCATCTGAAACAGAAGGAAAATCGCCTTCAATGAATACTATATTGTGATTGCATGGTGTAGTTTCATGACAAGAAATTGTATTTCGCGATTCATCCAAAGGGAGTGCCGTATGGGCAATAATGGCTAACGGCTCGCTTTCACATCTGTTATTCATTGAATCTACTACCACCAAAACAGCTTCAAATTTTTTACTATCTGCCTCAAAACCATCCATTGTAATGGAATATTTTGACTCCTTAAAAGAGCCTTTAAAATTGCCCTCTTCAAAAATTTCTATTGAGACACTATTATGGTCATTAGCTTGATATTTCTCCATTATCGAATCAAAATCTGCTTGGGCAATAGAGATGTTAAAGTTCCTATTTTTACATTTATAATCGGACAAAAGGAAAAGCTCCTTATCTATTAACTCTATCATCGGTTTAACCTTCACATAAACAATGTTAGATGTATCACTTGAACATAAATCATTAACAATACGCCTGTAGTAAACATTTGTCTTCTGTTTTTCGATTTCCAAATCTTTGTCGAAGCTACTCGTTTCAAATAATAGTCCGTCATAAGAATATTGCCACTCAAAATTTTTGGAACCATTACCACCTGAAACAACACCTCCTTCAATTTTCAAATCGGAATTGTAACACAAAGGATAAGCCGGTCCCGAAATAGTCTCTTGCGTTAATTTAGGCAGAGAATCAACATCAAAATAGGTGATTGGCGAAGGACAACCCGAAATATTTGATTCGGCTCGAACTCCATAAGAAGTTACTTCAACAATATCTGATATCCTCTTAATCTCCATCGAATCTGCCACAACAGAAGCCCAACGCATATTCCCATCTTTGTCTAACATATACCAAGAATGAGTATAATCACCCCCCTCATTTTGCACACGGACCAAAACTTCATTGGCATCACAACTTTTATTATCTTGATAGATTTTAGGTGCATTAGGTTGCTCCCAAATTTTTATTTTTATTACGTTACTTTGCACCTCACCACATCCATTATTTCCATCTCTATAGATTGCTTTGAAAAATAGATTATGCGTTGTGGAAAAATCAATTGCTAATGCAGTTTGAGTCCGAAGTAATAGGTTCAAATCTATCACTCCTCCATAACGAGTATAATCCTGCAAATCCATAAATTCTTTACCATCAAAAGAATATTGCCATTTGTATTGGTAACCCAGTCCATCTACTCCACAAACACCTCCTTCAGGCGATGTTGAAGACAATCGAGGGAAAGAATCTGTCGCACAGAATGCGTTTTGGGGAGATGAACTAGAAATAACACCCGGTACAAAATCATCAAAGAATCTGAGCGTAACCGTATCGGAGAAACAAACTCTTCCACTTTCATTTGTTGCCTTTCGTCTAAACATATAACAAACAACATTTTCTGTAGTAATGGAATTAAGTTTCTCTTTGGATAGATTTAGATTGTTTGCTGATGGTATATCTTTCCATATCTTACCCTCACCATCTGTCGCAACTTGCCACTGATATTGAAACTCTCGTTCCACTCCAAATGAAGGAGAGATCATCATTCCGGATGCCGGCATTTTATTTAAAATTTCATTGAAACTATCTGATTTACAAATTAAATTTTCTCCTATATAGGCAAGTTTTCCTCCTAAACTTTTTGAATAAATAGGAAGCGGGATTTGAATCTTTTGAGACATACAACCCTTTTCTGAATCAAACCGCGCAAGGTAAAGCTCAGACGGTGTCTCCTCTGAAATAATGGTTCCAAATGAATATCCTCCCTTCGATAAAGTATCTGTGAGAGTTGAATTCCCAAACCAATAACAATCGTAAAGTAAATCTCCATATCGAACAACCAAGCTATCTCCATACTCAAATCCATCAATAATTTTTTCCCCTGACGGAGTGATTGCAAACATCGTAATTTCTGAAAAATCCGCCACCTTATTTGATAATGCAACTCTTACATAATCCGAATAGGAGGTAGAACATCCATCTGAAAAAGCGAACTGAACGTAATAGTTGGTTGATAAATCAGCTAATAACCATACACCTATTGCATCATTTTCTAATCTACTCTTCTCATCAACAATCCACCCTCCTTGAGAGAGTTTGTTGCTCGGCAAATATTCTACCCACGTGGAATAATGAGCGGAATACTTATCATACTGTTTGGGTCCATAATAACCTGTTTCCCAGAACTTATACAATGAATCAGAAATTTGAATTTTAACTTTAGCAGATTCTCCATAGCAAAAATTATTCCCTCCTTCAACTTGTAATTTCCCTGCTAAACTTTCTCCTTCCCACATTTTTGATTCAACCAAAGAGAGGGTTGGTACAATATATAACGAAACAGTATCAGAACTAATCAATCTCTTCTCGATAACTCCATTGTTATTAACATCAAAACGAGTCATTCGATAAAACGAAATCTTTTTCTCTAAAGTCCCACCGGTAGAACTATTCGTAAAGAGTGTATGTTGTAAATTACACTTATCTAAATCAATATCAAATGTATAAACACCTAAACTCTTATTGCTTTCATCAGAATCGTTCACACGATAATACCACTCATAAGTATGCCCGTTTAACGAATCCTCTATTCCATCACAAGAGATTTTCCCTGCTTGTGATCCACTACAAATCCAATAATTAGAAGCAGAATGATCATAATTATCAAATGTCAAGTGCCCACCATCAACCATATAGGTAGAAATTAAAAGGGTATCTCGATTAGATGACAAACACCCATTTTTTGCCAACAATGCCGCATAATAGATAGTTGGAGAATTCATTATAGAAGGGGTTATAAAGTTCTCCGTCCACCTGGTTGTATCACAAGGGATATTATTCTCATCATACCATACATAATCAACATTTTGAGTTTTTCCCCACATATTAGCACTCGCGCCATTAGCTACATACGAAGTGTAACCAATATCATCTGACAAAATTTTCACCTCCTCATTTACCCTAACAATCACCTCTTGTTTAGGAGTTAAAACTGTACGGCAATTTTTATCGGAAACCAATCTTCTGATTTTGCCGCTTGAATACATTGGATATCTGACATTGAAATTTTGAGATTCGGCCATGGTTATATTTTTCCATCCCTCATACTCATTTTCAGAATTTAACAAATTAGCCTGCCATTGAAAATTATACTCTCCACTTCCACCTGAAACAGGATGCCCTTTAATCACACCTATTTCATCTCCATAACACAATTCCATCTCTCCCCAAATATCAATTCCATTGTCTTGTAATGGTTCAAATACCTCCTTACGAAGAGTGTTAGATAAATAAGATGAACCTTTGTAATCACCAACCGATTTTACCATCGCAAAAAATTCTGTCGATGCCGCCAAATGTGAAAATCGAATTTGAGCGGTTGCCCCTAATGCTCCATAATTAAGTGCACTTCCTTCATAACGGAACAATGTTGTATCAATATTCAATGTGTCTAACATCACAAATCCACCCATATTATCTGACTTATAATACCACTCGACTTCATATAGGCCATCTCCTCCAACAATTGAATTCAGACTGAATGTAAAGGGAGTTTCATCTGATTTGCAAACCGGTGTTTGATTATTGACAAACAAGGGATCTGCAACCAATTGCGCATAACTCTTAAATCTAAATTCTACAGTATCCGACAAACAATTACCTTTCCCCTTACTTTGTTTGTAACCATAAATTGTATTTTCTCCGATAAATGGACCTTCAATTTCCACCGGATTCCCTTCAATCCAACCCTCTTTCAATTCTGCATCTTTAGTCCAATAATAAGTACTATTGTAATCATTTCTAACAACTAAACGAACAGCTGACAACCCTTTAATATCATTGTATATCAAACTATTAGATACCATAATATCTTCAGAGGAAAACGTTACGCCTTCATTGAATTTTAACCAAATATTGTTTTCAGAATAAAACTCCTTACCACTACATTTGTCTGTCACACCTAATCTGAACATCGTACTTGAGTGATAATTACTCAAATCAATAGTACACTCATTTGAGGTTGTTCCTACAGTTGCACCCTCAACAATTACCTCTTGCCACTCATTACTACCGGCTACCATTTGGTACCATTGATAGGATGCTGCGTCATCTATTGTTGTCCCTAACTTCATTGTCAACTCTCCATCTAACCCCTTACACACATAATGAATTGTTTTTTCACTTCCATCAACAAACAAAATGTCGCCTACATGAAGTAATGATTTGCCCGTCACTTCAAAAACATTGCTACTAACAGATACTTTCCGACCCTCAATTTCATAGGTTAATTTTGCATAATATCTATCTATTGTTCCTGTATTTGCCTCTATTGTTATATTTTCTCCAGTCCCAATATTAGCCCACTGATTTTGTTGATTACCCCTATACCATGTGTAAGAAACATTCTTCATAACCAATGGTTGATTATTGTAAAGAGGTAATGCTGTAAGTGATAAAGTTATCTCTTCTCCTCCACAAGTTGTGGTGGGTAATAATCCCGACAAATTTGACTCTATCATCGGCATGCCATCAAATCCTTCACTTAAAGGAATTGCAACCGTATTGTGAGAAATACAACGTTTATTACTAGAACCAAAACGAGTAACAGCCAATGATGCAAGATTATTTATAAAATCAGAACTTTCTAATTGCACATTAAGTGTTCCATCAAAAATGGTTGGAACCCCTGCTACTAACAATGAATCTCCTAACCTCAACTCATTGGAAGAATTTATTGGGTGAAAATTTAGTAACACCTCTTTGCGTTTCCCTCCCAATAAATCACTCTCCTCTATAAACGCCGGCATAGAAGAGAGAGTGAAAGAGAGATTATCTTCTACTTCTAAATACCGACTTTCCTCTACTTGGTATGCTGTGGAGTAAATACAATTTTTATCTGAAATTCTAACTTTTATCTCTTGCATTCCGGCAGTATCAACAGATGGAAGATGTAGGTTATTATTGGTAGAGTCTAATCCCAAAATAGGAATACCGGATAAACTCCATTGGTAATAATACTCCCCACTACCTCCTGCTGCTTTTACATTTAAATCTACCCCCTCTCCAAAACATATCTTTTCTTCCGATAGAGATACTTCTACATAATCAATTTCTCCCAACGTTTTAACATATACCGTATCAGAAACCCTCCTACAGTTATTTAAATCCGATGAGGTTCTAACCACACGATACAATTGTTGTGGAATATTAAAATGGGTTCCTGTACTGATTAATGATGAATAATTCTTATTGATATTTGCTCCATTATTTACATTCCAAACATACGTAATTTCTGGATTTTCTTCTAGGACAATCTCATCTGCAATTGTAAGTGGAGATGATGCACAAACAAAAAAGGTATCTCCTTCTATCTTTGTTCCTTGACTATTCTGAACTTCAACAACTAATTTGCTATGTGACAAAGAATTATCCATCTCAGAATTATCAATTCTAAACTCTTTTTCTTGTTTACACCCCCTATCTGAAAGGACAAAAACTGAGTAAGATTTTGAGCCATTTTGTGGCAACTTAATCTTGTTACAACTAATTCCCCTTACAGTATCAATTTGATTAAGATTATCAGATAAAAAGACAAATCCATAATCACTCTCCTTAAATTTTGGTGAATTGATATGAATTGACACATTCTCCCCTCGAACCATACAATCTCCGTAAACAACGGAAAGATCTTTCAATAAATTACTATAAGGTTTTACTAATATCGAATTTTGAGAATAAATTTTCTCCCCACAATCTTCGATATAAGCCTTTACAATAATTGTGTCAGTTACATAAAAATTAGATAATTCATGATGAGAAATTTCTGTCGTATCATTCGTCTTACTTACGTAAAAATAAAAAGGATGCATATCATAAATCCCTTGTTGCTCCAACTCTTGCTTGTTCTCTAGTCTTATATCAAAATCAAGAGTACTTTCATAACATACATTTAAACTCTCTTTTTCTTCAGAATTTACCTGTACGGAAAAAATCGGTGTTGATCTTGGTTTAACTTTTAATACATTACTTATGCCGGTAATATAACTTTCCGTATCATTGATATCTATGTGTGAAATACTCTTTCTTCTGATGTAATAGGTAGTATGCGTCGGCATATTCCATACTCCCTCATCCAAACTTTCAGTAACTACAAATTTCCCATCAGATGTAAGCATATTCATCCACGTCTGATTGTCAACAGAATACTGCCACTGATAACTATATGTCCCCTCTAAGCCATACCCTCCTAATACCTCTGAACCAACAATATGAGGAGATTTATCAGAACGACATAAGTACTGCACCGAATCTTGTCCGTTTAGTATATTTTGAGCAAATGAAATTATGTTATTGTATAAATTCTCTTTATAAGAAATTGATAAATAAATGGGAACACTTTCGCAATGAGTTGTATTCTTATTATCCACTTTAACAATTTTAATTCCCCTCTCAATATTTTCTTTGTACCACTTTTTATCTTTAATCGTTGAAGATATTAAATGTCCATTTGAACCAATGGGTTTTCCCTCATCCCATATATATAAACCATCAGAATCCTTCTGGTCGGTAAGATAGTAAATGTAATAACGGACATTCGGTTCATTATCCTCAATAAAAAGCGTAAAATTCCCTTGCGAAGAGATCTTTAGATCATCGCTTAAACCTATAGTCGCATTAGTAATTGATGCACCAACAACAGAAATATCCTCTTTCGATAATTCTGGTTTTAGATTAACAGTCAGCGATTTATCGAACTGAATTGAATTGTTGCATCCATCTTTAATGACAAGAGAGATATGTTTTGAATCTTGCAATTCTTCATAAAACGGAATTATAAGATCAGTCGCTGTATATTGACCATTCAACCCAACAATATTTGACTCTACTGAATAATCGAACTGATTCTTTTTATCTTTCAATACCGAACTATATACCTCACTGTTTTTCGGATAAAATTGCAATTTTAAATTGCCATCATAAACATCTCCTTCGCAAATCGGACTAAATTCATTTATTGAAAATAAATCTTTGCTGATAGGTGTATAACAAGAGACATTTATTGTTTTGATATCTGCATTAGAATAGACCTTAATCCCTCCAAATTTTCCCATGACAGCATATTGCCTAAAACAATAAACAACATCTTTCTCTATCATTGCTTTTGCCACACATAAATTAGGAGAAGAGGTGTTACTACTACTTAATTCAATCGTTTTTCTTGGGTTCTTTGAGGTATAATATTCCCACCCATAGGAGACTCCATACAATGCTTCGTTATGTAAAAGCGAGTTATCAACCGACTCAATCCTATTACCATCAATACTCAACACATCTTCCATCATACAATCCAACTCTGCACCTGGGACAAACGTTTGAGAAGATGGACATATATAGTGCATTTCTTCACTATTAAATCCCGGTAAAGAAATAGGAGCAACCGACTGAAATGTAAGTTCATTGCTCTTACATTCAAAATTATCGTTTACATAAACCTTATAAATCTTTTTGATTTCTCCTCCTACTTTTTTATTGTCAAACCGAAAATTAACCAACTTTAATGTTGCATCATAAGTCCCTAAATCCGTCGGTATCGTAGAATATGCACCCATATTGGCATCATAAATTCTGTACTCAAACTTCTCATTTGGGATACTCACCGGATGACTAATCTTGCTACTTAAGATTTTAATCGCCTCATTATTATCTGATAAGCTATTATAAACGCCATAGATTGGAACTAATTCGGTCCCAATATTGGGAGCTACTCCTTGATCTGTTGTAATTTCTCCAACAATATAATCACAATTATATACCATCACTTGCTTATCAATGACTATCGAACCCTCCTTTAAACCTCTATCCTTTTCACTCCCTTCATAATCACAAAAACCTTCTATCTTGAATCGAAAATTAATAGGAACCTTTTGCTCAACAATCTCTTGCCCTAAAAGATCCTTAATACTGATATATGCTTTCTGATCCCATCCATCAATAATAGCAACATAACAATTGTCATCTCCTGACACATTCTCTTTCGTATAGGAATGCTTTCCCCATGAAGCCCTATAGTTACGATATGCTCCCATAGGTACTTCTTTAAATTCATTAGAAGAACCAATACTATATTCTGTTGTAAAATAGATTGTTACACTATTAATCTCTCTCGAGTTATAGGTACTTTTCCCATGAAGTTCAAAATTAGTAGCTGTTATTTCAACCAATTCATCCAATTGGTAGATTTGCTCTTTAATTGTAAACCCGGGATAATGATTCTCTTTCAATTTGAAAAATAACTCCTCTGAATAAGAATAAGAAGTTATAACAAACAAAAAAACAAATAGAGTTAAAATTTTCTTTTTCATATACTATCAAATTTTGAATTCATACTTCTGCCATTGACACCACAACCCCCATCTATCCATACATCGAAAATAGACGGTATGAGCTCCTTTTGTTTGGAACACATGATTGATAGATGAAAGTACGGTAGGCTGAATCCGAACTCCACCTCTCATAACCAATAATTCATACTCCCCATAATAGCCAACATTGGCTACAATCCCATCGCTACGGAGAAAGCCGGCATCTTTTGATAAATAGATGGAATCATATCCTCCAAATTCAGAAATTTCATTAGGCGATTTTTCCACTTTATAAGGATCTATCCAAAATTCATATTTTATAATGTCATCTCCGTTGGGGTCTTTCCCTACTATCGAAAGTGTCTTAGACAATGAATCAACTTGAATATTATCCGAAACAACTAAACCCGGAGTGGGAGGCAAATTGTAGTGAATATTTAGAAGAATGTTTACAAAACCAATCTTACCTAACTTATTTGATACTTGCAACTCAACTCTCGTCTCAATCAAAGTGGTCTCTGACGATCTTTGAGGAGCTTGAGTTTCCGGAACAATCAATCCTATCGGACTATTAACGTTAAATTCTCGAAATGTATAATGAATGTAATTTTCATAAAACTGTTGGGCACTTTGAGTGTTCTCTGAAATAATAATTTGCTGATTTTCTTTGTCAACAACAAAAGATAAATTATCGCCAAATTGTAAACTTCTACCCTCTTGCTGTAGAAATAAATGTCCTAAGTCACTCAATGTCCCAACAGTATTATTCTCTAAATTCCAATAAGAAGAGAAATTAGTGGAAAAACCCGACCAATAATAACCATCCAAACGATTGTTGTAAATTGGAACTATATGGTAAGAAACCTCTCCTACATCACCATATTTATCCTCTAATACATAATCAATTGCAACCGATTCACCCCACTGCAAATCAACCGTAATATAACGTTTCCCCTCTTTTGTGGTATCTGAATCTGATTGCAAATGAATAATAGGTTCATCACAATGTTCATAAAAATAATCATCCCGTGTATCGCAAGACAAAACACAATACATGAATAGAAAGACACATAGTGCCTTCTTAAAATCTTTTTTCATAATTTATTTACTAAAATTGTACTTTACACCCACTGTAAATAGTGGTTTAAGATATTGATCATCATTCCCAAACAAAAGGTATTGCTGTGCACGTAAGGTTAATGAGAGAAAATGCCATGGAACAAACTCTAAACCACAGCCTGCATTAACTCCCCCAACTATCCCCTTCACTTCATCGTCCACAAAATCATTTTTCCAAATATCATACCCTACAGAGCCTGCCAACGACAAGTTTACATATAACCACGTCAACGGACTCCATACAGAGTACTCAACTCCAGGAGATAATAATGCTACACCTACAAAATTTGATGTGCCAAATTTTGCTCTTTCATGATCCACTTCTACATTCAAGGATAATTTTGAATTGAAATGATAATTGTAGGTTAAACCTACTGCAAACAAATTTTTTGTTCCGATTCCTCCCCTCACTCCAAATGAGTTTATCCCTTTCACATGATTTAACTGTGCCTCTACAACACAGACGGAATAATGGAAACAAAACAAAACAAGAATCCATCTGAGACTTTTCATATTATTTAGACTTAAAAAAACCAAATTCGACCTCAAAATTTCAGCCGAAACAACGAACGCAAAGGTAATACAATTTTTCTAATCCCAAAATAGTTACCAACATTTTTATGGTAAAATTTATCTTTTAAATTTTTTTGCGAATAAATAAAGTATCTCCTTGAAGGTTATCGATTTTGTATTTCGTCTTTGATAGTACAAGCTGTTTTTCGGTCTATATAAAAAATTAACCATCCGAAACAAGACTTTCGGATGGCTAATTTTTACAAACACTTAAAGCGTTTTTACTTTACTTCCCATGTATCATTTGTCATTAATAACTCTTGGAAACTATGGTATTTCTTTTTACTCTTAACATCCTCGATTTGCTCTACAACCGCATCGTCATAAGTTGGAGCCTCCACATCACGAATAACACCCAATGCAATTGGGAAATCCGGACCTTCCATCAATGCTAACTTCAATTGCAAAGTTGTATCTTCGCAATGAGCATCATGTACCAACAAATCCTTTTCAGTAATACCATTTTCGCCCAATTTAACCACCTTGATATTAAACCCATCTTGCATTAAACCGAACTCATTATTCTCACCAAAAATCATTGGTTTTCCATGCTCTAAATAAATAGCATTTTTCTTGCGACCTTCAGCAGAATAAACACTCTCGTGTGTACCATCATTGAAGATAACACAATTCTGCAAAATCTCACAAACAGAAGCACCCTTATGCGCATGAGCCGCTTTAAGCACCTCTACTGTACCGGGAGCATCAGTTGCCACTGCACGAGCAAAGAAATGTCCTCTTGCACCAAAACATAATTCAGCCGGACGGAATGGTTCCTCAACAGTTCCGTATGGAGAAGATTTACTTACAAAACCTCTTTCAGAAGTTGGAGAATATTGTCCTTTTGTCAAACCATAAATACGGTTATTCAAAAGAATCATATTCAAATTGATGTTACGACGATTTGCATGAATAAAATGGTTACCACCAATTGCTAAACCATCGCCGTCACCAGACACTTGCCAAACAGACAAATCTGGGTTAGCCACTTTACAACCGGTTGCAATTGCTGCTGCACGTCCATGAATTGTATTCATTCCATAAGTAGCCATATAGTGAGGCAAACGGCTTGAGCAACCAATACCGGAAATCACTGCTACATTATGTGGAGCTACCCCAATCTCTGCCATTGCTTTATGCAAAGAAGCCAAAAAGAAGTGGTCACCACAACCAGGACACCAACGTGGTTGTCCTTTCTTATAATCTTTTGCTGTATATTCGCTCATTGTTTCTCTATTTTCCGTTATTACTTATTATAAATTTCCATAAAAGCGTTTTCCAAATCTGCTACTGCAAATGGTTGACCTTTCACCTCGTTAAATTGGTATGGAGCAAAATTATCCACCTTCATTCGAAGCCAGCCTGCAAATTGACCAAGGTTTTGCTCTGCAACCACCACTTTCTTGTACTTCTTAAGTACAGTTTCGGTATTTTTAGGCAATGGATTAACATATTTAAAGTGTGCAAAAGCCACTTTCTTTCCATTCTTTCTCATACGATCCATTGTAGCACGCAAATGACCATACGTTCCACCAAATCCAACTATCAACAATTCTGCATCGTCAGCATCTCCTAAAACTTCTAAATCCGGAACCGGAATCTTATCAATCTTTTCTTGACGCAAACGAGTCATTAAATCATGGTTATCAGGATCGGTGGAAATTGCTCCGGTCTTGTTATCTTTCTCCAAACCTCCTAAGATGTGAGTAAATCCTTCTGTTCCTGGGATAGCCCAATAACGAGAACCTACTTCATTCCTTTGGTATGGTGTCCATGTCTCTCTCATTTCAGGAGTTACATAAGGAGGATTAATTGCAGGATAATCAGCCAAATTAGGCAACTTCCAGGCACTTGAACCATTCGCAACAAAAGCATCTGTCATCAAAACAACCGGAGTCATATGCTCCAAAGCAATCTTACAAGCCATATATGCTGCATCAAAACAATCGGTTGGAGAAGAGGCTGCTATCACCGGCATAGGAGATTCACCATTTCTTCCAAACAATGCTTGCAACAAGTCGGTTTGTTCTGATTTGGTTGGAAGTCCGGTTGCAGGACCACCACGCTGAACATTAAGTACAACCAAAGGAAGTTCCATGATAACTGCCAAGTTCATCGCTTCCGACTTCAAACAAATACCCGGCCCAGATGTAGAGGTACATGCCAATGCTCCTGCAAAGGATGCTCCCAACGCAGACGCACAACCTGCAATCTCATCTTCACACTGAACTGTTACTACTCCCAAAGATTTATGTTTTGCCAACTCATGTAAAACATCCGTTGCCGGAGTAATTGGGTATGAGCCTAAATATAATTTCAATCCTGCCTTTTCTGCAGCAGCAATCAAACCATAAGAAGTTGCCTTGTTTCCGTTGATATCCATAAAGATACCTTTATCTTTTACACCCTTCGTTTCAACTGTATATGTATGAGAGACAGAAGAATGTGTATTATGACCATAGTCATAACCGGCTTGAATCACCTTGATATTTGATTCTGCAATCGCAGGTTTCTTAGCAAATTTCTCTCTTAGCATATTAGCTGCTATCGATAAATCTCGATTAAACAACCAACATACCAATCCAAGAGCAAACATATTTCTGCATTTCAAGATGGCTTTAGGATCCATTCCGGAATCTGCTAAACAATCCTTTACCATTTGAGTAATTGGTGCAGCTATGACATCATTCTTAATTCCCATCTCTGCAAAAGGATCTTCAGTCTCGAAATTAGCCTTCTTCAAATCTGCCTCTTTGAATGAATCTGTATCGACAATTATTGAAGCTGTAGGTTTACAAAATTTGTACTGAGTTTTTAATGCTGCAGGATTCATCGCTACCAAAACGTCACATTTGTCTCCCGGTGTAAATACTTTCTCTGCACCGATATGAACTTGAAATCCGGAAACTCCGGTTAACGACCCCTGCGGAGCACGAATATCTGCAGGATAATCAGGGAATGTACAAATATCATTACCCACTGTTGCGGATATAGTGGAAAAAATGTTTCCGGCCAATTGCATTCCGTCTCCGGAATCTCCCGAAAATCGAACCACTACTTGATCCAAATCTTCAACTTTTGCCATAATTAATGTCCTCTTGTTTTTTTATTCGTTTTTCTATGATTGACAAAAATAGTAAATCACGACATAATAAACAAATATAATTTAATATTTAGGAATATTTTGACGCATTTTGATTGTTTTTCTGTATAATTATGCATATTTTACCAGCAGTAAGTTCTATAAATTAGGTCGAGATGATTTTGACGAACACTTGAGTTCGATTGTTTCTATTTATAAAGAAGCGATCGGGCATCGTAACTGAATAAATATAAGCAATATAGTGCAAATGCTTTAAAAGCATCCGAAATAGAATTTTTTAGATTTAAAAACAAAAACCGTAATTTATAGAAGTTACCTAGAATTTTTACGCTTAAAATTCATCAAACTTACATCGTGTCACATCACTAATTATCAACCGAAATATTCGGTTCTACTTGCATCCAAACGTAAAAAGATAAATAGCAAAATCGTGAATCCCCATAACGATGATCCTCCATAACTAAAGAATGGAAGTGGAATACCTATTACCGGAGTCAAACCTAATACCATGCCTATATTTACAAATAGATGGAAAAAAACAATACAGGATACACAATATCCATAGATTCGACTGAATAGTGAACGTTGTCTTTCTGCCAAATAAATCAACCGTAAAAATAAAAATAAGAAAAGTGATAAAACCGTAACAGATCCAATAAATCCATGCTCCTCTCCCACTGTACAAAAAATAAAATCTGTATCTTGTTCGGGCACATATTTTAATTTTGTTTGCGTACCATTTAAAAAACCTTTCCCTGTTAATCCCCCTGACCCGATGGCGATTTTAGATTGGTTGACATTGTACCCGGCCTTTTTAGGGTCGTTCTCCATTCCTAATGTCACCTTAATACGTGTTTGCTGATGAGGTAAAAGTCGGTTGAATGCTGTTTCAGAAAGATTACTAAAACCGATTGCTACAATTCCGAACAAAGCAATCAAAGCATAGATTCCCTTTCTTATAAAAATTGCATTATATATAAGGTAAAACGTTATCAATACGACTACTGCGTAGCCCAAATAGGTAAACTTAAATGGATAATCTGCGAACTTATACACAGAAACTCCAACAGCAAAAAGAATGAGTGTCCCTATTAAAATGTTTCTAGGTACTTGGTGATTTTTCTCATAAACCAATAGTAACAATATTTGAACAAAAATTGAGAATAATATAACCAAAAATAATCCGTATGATTCATCCGGAAATGCTGCAATAATAGGTTCAGCACCAAACCGGATGGAAACAATAAAGATTAAAGCCAAACAGAACGCCATGAAAAGGAAGATTCCCGGCATACCTTCTCGGTACAATACAAATAATAGTGAACAATAAACCAAAGCAGAACCCGTCTCATTTTGTAAGATAATCATCATAAACGGAATGAAAATAATAAGGAAGACACTAGCTAAACTCTTCCAATTGTCCAACTTAAAATTGTAGGTACTCATAAACTTTGCCAAAGCCAAAGCTGTACCGGTTTTTGCAAATTCTGCCGGCTGAAGACTTATCGGACCTAATACCAGCCACGAACGGGATCCTTTTATCTCCGGAGCCACAAAGATTGTTACCAGAAGCAGCAACAGTAATATAGCATAAATATGATAAGCGAAATAATTGTAAATTTTACTATCCAAAAGCATTAAGAACAAGGCTATCACAAAGGACAATCCTATCCACATCAATTGTTTTCCATACCTATAATCTGTATCCCAAAAAGGAACCTCTTCCATATTATATACAGCACCATAAATACAGAACCAACCGGCTACAACCAACAATAGATAAATGCCGATTGTAATCCAATCTATATTATTAATGATATTAATTCGACGAGACATCTTTTGGTAATAAATTTGAATTCAACATTTTCTCTTCCATAGGAAGACGACGAGCCGCAATATACCCTTTCAAGTATTTTTCCATCATTAATGAGGCTATTGGAGCAGCCCAAGTTGCACCAAAACCACTATTTTCAACCACAACACAAATGGCAATTTTGGGGTCATCTTTAGGAGCAAAAGCCATAAACAATGAATGGTCTTCACCATGTGGATTCTCTGCTGTACCGGTTTTTCCACAAACGGCAATACTATCAATCCTTGAATACCATCCGGTTCCTGCTCTCATAACCAAATCCATACCTTCTACAATAGGAGCATAATGCTTCGGATCAATGGTTGTAATCTTTTTTGTTCGATAAATACTATCTATTTCTCCTCCTTCAATCTCTTTTACTAAATGAGGTACAACGTAATATCCCCTATTTGCCACTATTGCTGCTAAGTTTGCAATTTGTAATGGAGTAGCTAATATTTCTCCCTGCCCGATAGAATTGGATACAATCATCAACGACTTCCATCTATCTTTTCCATACAATTTATCATATACACCTGAATTCGGAATATATCCTCTCTTTTCATTCGGAACATCTGCACCCAATTTATAACCAAATCCTAATGAAACAATATGATTTTTCCATGTTTCAAATGCGTCAGAAATATTTTCATACTTACGATGATCCATCATCGCTCTAAAACTAGCACAATAATAAGCATTGCAAGAGTGTTGTACTGATTGTACCAGATTCAATGGTGAATAGTGGGCGTGACATCCAACAGAAAATCGTCCGACATGATAACCTAAATGGCAAGATACATAGGTATTAGAAGTGATGATACCCTCTTGTTCAAAAATCAACGCATTAGCGACTTTGAAGGTAGAGCCGGGTGGATAATATGCCATAACCGGTCTATCTAATAGTGGCTTTAATGGGTTTTTCAACAATTGTTCATAATTTTCTGAACGTTTTCTTCCAGATAGAATTGCAGGGTCGTAAGTCGGACTTGAAACTTGAGCTAAAATCTCTCCTGTCTTTGGATCAATTGCAACAATACTACCAACTTTATTCTGCATTAATTTCTCTCCATAGAGTTGTAAATCAATATCAATAGAGAGTGTCAAATTCTTTCCAGGTTTAGACGATATGTCATGAGCTCCGTCATCTAATTTCCCTTGAATGCGCCCGTGAGCATCACGCAAAAAGACCTCTACACCTTTTTCTCCCCTTAAAACCTCTTCATATGTTTGTTCTATTCCATTTTGACCGGCATAATCACCCAAAACATAAAACTCATCCTGAGCGAGTGTTTTTCTATTAACCTCTCCTACAGAACCCAATAATAATGCAGCACCGGAAGTATTGTAATTCCTAATGGTTCTCATCTGCATATATACACCAGGGAAACGGAACAATTGCTCTTGCAAAACACCATAATCCTCCGGCAATAACTGAGTCATAAAGGGCTGAGGAGTATAGGACGAATAACCAGCTCTTTTCTTCATATCCTTCATACGAGAGAGAAACTCATCAGGAGAAATATTCAATAACCCACAAAAACTAATGGTGTCAAATTGTTTCATTTCTCTCACAACCATCATCACATCATATGAGGGTTTATTAAAGACCAACGTCTTCCCATTCCTATCCTTAATCAATCCCCTTGCAGGGAATTCAATTCGTTTCAAATAAGCGTTACTATCTGCTTTATCTTGATAAGAATCATCCAAAATTTGTAAACTAAACAGACGAAAAATGTAGATTAATACCACCAACACCATTAATCCACCAATAACAAATTTTCTATTTCCGTATATATCGTTTAACATCTATCTGCGCTGCTTTATATATTCAATACAAAGAATAAAGAACACTGTAAATAAACAACAACAGACAGCTTTTAATAGTGTACTCCAGAAATGCGCAAAAGTAAACGCCTCCACAAAAAAGAAGACTATTTGATGGATAAACACCAAATAAAAGACATATTGAAAATACATCAACGTTCCGAAAGATCTCCATGAAGGAACTACAATCTCATTGTATTCTCTCGGTCCGAATATTCTCTGACAATAAGGTTTTAAATAGGCCAACAAAACCGTTGCAAAAGTGTTACATCCCAATGTCCCTGAAAAAATATCAATGGTGAATCCTAATATAAACCCTAAAAATAACAACATATCCTTCGATACAGAAGAAGGCAAACATAGTATGAAATAGAGATAGAAAAAAGGATTGATGAAGCCTAAAAATTGAATATTATTGAGCAGTAAGACTTGTAACAAAACCAATCCTACAAAAGAAAAGACATATCTAACAGAATCATTTATCATCTAAATTCCCTCCTTTCAATTCTAAACTATCTTTCTCTTCTGAATGAATAAATGAAATAACATTTACAAAACTCAAGTTATTAAAATCAACCGACAAACTTACATCAATATCGTAGAAATTATCGTTTTTCTTTCTTACCTCTGAAATTTCACCCACCATAATTCCTTCCGGGAATACAGATGAATATCCACTTGTTTTTACTAAATCTCCGTTTTCGATTGGAATGTATAGGGGTACCTCTTCCAACTCTGCATAACGGATATCATCCTTTCCCCATCTGAGTGTTCCGGCATGACTTTTACTCTCGATTTGAACACTTGTTCTGGAATCATCGTTGATAATTGGAAGAATAACTGAAAAATGGTTAGAAACACTTGAAACGATTCCTACTACTCCTTTTTCAGAAATAACACCCATCCCTACTTTTAACCCATCATTTTCACCTTTATCAAGAGTCAAATAATTTTTTCTATATTGGGTCGCAGCTTCGATTACTTTAGCAGGAATAAGATTATACTTTAATGCAGACAACGAATCTAGTGGTCGATTAAACTCACTACTCCTCATTGCACTTATTTGCCCCTCCATGTAGAAAAGTCGCTCCTTCAGCTGCAAATTTTCTTGAGCCAATGATTCATTAACCTTTGCCAGACTAAAATATTTTGAAACTGAATTAGCCCATTGATAAACAGAACCCACAATAACGTTACTAGAATGCAAAAAATGAACGCGCTGAAATTGATTGTGATTTATAATCAATGCCAACGACAAAATTTCCAACGCCAAAAAGAAAAACAGCGTCCTAAATTTCAACAAAAATTTTATCAATGTTCTCATCTTCTGAAAGACGAAACTCTATATCAAATCAATAAAGACGTTCTACAAATAATCATAAGGTAACTTTTATAAATTACGATATATCTCAAAGTTACCTTAAGAAAAAACAACCACGAAAGAGAACCTTAGAATAGCTCCTTTGTGGTTGTTATTCAATCTTCAGAAACAATATTAACGTTTCAAGAAAGAGAATTTGTCCACATTTTTCAATGCTACACCGGTTCCTCTTGCTACTGCATGCAAAGGATCATCAGCCACATGGAAAGGAATACCAATTTTATTGGACAAACGCTTATCCAAACCTCTCAACAAAGCTCCACCACCTGTCAACCAAATACCTCTAGTAACAATATCTGCATACAACTCCGGCGGTGTATCTTCCAAAGCACTCAAGATTGCGGCTTCAATTTTCGAAATAGATTTTTCGATACAATGAGCCACCTCTTGGTAAGAAATTGGTACCTCCATCGGAAGAGCAGTCATTTGGTTTGGACCATGCACAATGTAATCTTCCGGAGGAACTTCCAAACTTGTCAAAGCAGAACCAACATTAATCTTGATTAATTCTGCAGTACGCTCACCCACTTTGATGTTATGTTGTCTTCTCATATACTCGATAACATCAGCCGTCAAGTCATCACCGGCAGTTTTTATTGACTTATTTGATACTATACCACCCAATGAGATTACAGCAATCTCCGTTGTACCACCACCAATATCAACAATCATATTACCTTCAGGAGCCTCAACATCGATACCAATTCCGATAGCAGCAGCCATCGGTTCATAAATGGTATAAACCTCTCGTCCTCCTGCATGCTCAGAAGAGTCTCTAATTGCACGCAAATCCACCTCAGTACTTCCGGACGGAATACAAACCACCATTTTAAACGAAGGAGAAGTAAACCATCTATTATTAGAGAATGCCATTTTAATCATACCCCTCATCATGTGTTCTGCCGCACTAAAGTCGGCAATCACACCCTCTTTCAATGGGCGAACGGTACGATAACCCGCATGCGTTTTTCCATGCATTTGGCGAGCCTTTTCACCAACTGCAATCAATTTATCCGTCTTGCAATCCAAGGCAACAACCGACGGCTCATCCACAACTATTTTATCATTGTGGATAATAATCGTATTGGCAGTTCCCAAATCGATTGCAATCTCTTGTGTGAAAGAGAATAATCCCATCCTAATAATTTTTTAATGTTTAAAATGTCTAAAACCAGTCATCACCATTGCCACACCATTCTCGTTACAATAGTCAACAGACGCTTGATCTTTAATTGAACCACCAGGCTGAACAACCGCAGTAATTCCGGCATTTTTAGCAATCTCCACACAATCAGGGAATGGAAAGAATGCATCAGAAGCCATAACCGCTCCATTCAAGTCGAACCCAAATGAATGCGCCTTTTCAATTGCTTGTTTCAAGGCATCCACACGAGAAGTTTGCCCAACACCACTTGCGCATAATTGTCCATTTTTAGCCAAAACAATTGCATTTGACTTCGAATGTTTTACAATTTTATTCGCAAAAATCATATCTTGAATTTCAGCCTCAGTTGGAACTTTTTCGGTTACAGTTCTCATATCTTCGGCTGTTTCACTCTTTGTATCTTTATCTTGCATCAAAACTCCATTCAAAACAGTGCGAATTTGTTTTGTTGGTAATTTTGTCTCTTTTTGAATCAAGATGATACGATTCTTCTTTTGAGAAAGAACCTCTAACGCATCTGTATCATAATCCGGAGCAATGATTACCTCGAAGAAAATTTCATTAATCTTCTCTGCTGTTTCCTTATCAATTACTGCATTCGTAACCAACACTCCACCAAAGGCAGAAACCGGATCTCCTGCCAACGCATCATTCCAAGCATCTGTCAAGTTGGGTCTTGATGCAACACCACACGCATTGTTATGTTTCAAAATTGCAAATGTAATATCGTCGTAATCTGCAATCAAATTAACTGCTGCATCGATATCCAACAAGTTATTATAAGAAATCTCTTTCCCTTGCAATTGTTCAAACATTTTTTCAAAATCTCCAAAGAATACACCTCTTTGATGAGGATTTTCTCCATATCTCAATGATTTCGAAGAATTGGCAGTCAATCTCAATGCCGAATCAGCTTCGTTATCAAAATAGTTGAAAATAGCTGAATCATAATGAGAAGAGACAGCAAAAGCCTCTTTTGCAAACCATTTACGAGTCTCCAAACTTGTTGTAGCACCCTCTTCATTCAAATGATTTAACAACGGCTCATATTGAGCTTGAGAAGCAACAATCACTACATCTTTGAAATTCTTAGCCGCAGCACGAATCAAAGAAATTCCACCTATATCGATCTTTTCGATAATAGATTGTTCGTCTGCTCCTGATGCAACAGTATCTTCAAAAGGATACAAATCAACAATTACCAAATCAATTTCAGGGATTTCATATTGCTCCATCTGAGCCACATCTTGAGCCAACTCTCTACGCCCCAATATCCCTCCAAAAATTTTAGGATGCAACGTCTTTACTCTACCTCCCAATATAGAAGGATAACTTGTTAAAGACTCTACCGCCTGACATGGAATGCCTAACGATTCTATAAATGTTTGAGTTCCTCCTGTTGAAATGAACTCTACTCCTTCTGAATGAAGTTTACGAATTATCTCGTCTAATTTGTCTTTGTGATAAACCGAAACCAATGCGGTCTTAATCTTTTTATTATCAGCCATTTACGTAATGATTTATTTTCTAAATTGCAAATTTAAAAAATATCTCTTGAAAAATCTAACAAAAAGGCATAAATTATGTTGCATTTTTGCAATAAAATGTAATTGGCACATCCAATCGCTCAGCGTCTCTTTATTCGAACTCCAAATACAACTGACCATTTTCTGACATTTTAATCGGCGAAGATATGTTCAACCCGAGCAATCTAACCCCATTCTCAGGAACTGAAAAAGTGTCAAGTAATTGATATATAATTTGTTTTATCTCTTCTTCGTCATATAACAGATGGGGCATAGTTTTTGATAATGTTTTCTGCGTAAAGTCTGAATATTTAATTTTTATTGTCAATGTCCGACCTTCAAAACAGGCTTTTTCCATGCGTTTCAAAAGGTCCGGTAATATCTCATGAATCAGTTTTTCTATTATTTGTTCTTTTTCTGTCAAATTCTCATAAAAGGTGTATTCGCAACCGACAGATTTTCTAATCCTCTTTGATTCCACTTTTCGATTATCAATTCCTCTTGCAAAATCATGATAAAGAACAGCGGAACGACCAAACATGGCGAGTAATTTCCCCAAGGGATAGTCCCTCAAATCTTTTCCGGTATGAATCCCTAATTGGTGCATCCGTTGTGCCGTCACTTTCCCAATACCCCAAAAAGACTCAATTTTTAGTCCGTCTATAAACTCAAGTGCCTTATCAGGATGAATTGTACACAAGCCATTGGGTTTACGATAATCCGATGCAATTTTCGCTAAAAATTTATTGTAAGAGACTCCGGCTGATGCAACAAGATTCAACCGCTCTTTGATTTTAGTCTTTATCTCCTTTGCAATATCCACCGCCAACTCCATCCCTTTCTTATTCTCTGTAACATCCAAAAATGCCTCATCGTAAGATATGGGTTCAATCATATCGGTGTATTCATGAAATATTTCATGAATCTCTGCCGAAATCGACTTATAAACATCCATGCGTCCGGGTACAAATATGAGTTCCGGACAAAGTTCTTTCGCCTTTTTAGATGACATGGCAGAATGTACTCCAAAACGACGGGCTTCATAACTGGCTGCAGCAACCACTCCCCTCTTCCCTGCATGACCAACTGCCACCGGTTTCCCCTTTAACAAAGGGTTATCACGCTGCTCAACCGACGCATAAAACGCATCCATATCAATATGTATGATTTTTCTATACATCCACACAGATTTCTTTCTAAGAAAGTGTAAAGATAATTAACCCCTGCAGATTATCAAAATCAACAGGGGTATTTACTACTCAATAAAATCCACCTTTAATAATAATCTCATTCTGCACAATTTTGCAAAATTTGTTCAAATTCTCTTGCTCGCTCCAATTTTCTTCTTTACATTTGTGAAAAATTTTAATAATTTATTTAATAATGAAGAAAAAATTGTTTTGTGCAATGTTGCCTTTAGTGGCCATGCCCTTCTTCTCATGTGAAGACGACGAACCGTATATACACTTCTAAAACTCTATAAAGAAAAATGGGAAGAAAAATCGTATCGTTAATTTTTGTGCTAATAGCATTTATATCTTTACCATCATGTGATCCAAGTGATATTGATGGAGTTCCATTGCAAGGAGAATGGTATTACGTGATTGCCAATAAAACAAATCATAATGTAAACATTGAAATTGGGAATAGGAACCCAAGCAATCAACCTATTAATTACTTTATTCTATCTCAAGATAGTATTATTAAGACAAGTGACATTGATGCTGTCGGACGTCATGTTCCCTTTGATGGATACCCCACTTACATCATATTTGATGACACCTTAAA